>Ga0302287_10000143_pt1 | contig 46642 bp, 42 predicted proteins | sample III_Fen_E2_4_FD_200452 | JGI IMG/M metagenome (GOLD analysis project Ga0302287, IMG submission 200452) | Peat permafrost microbial communities from Stordalen Mire near Abisko, Sweden - III_Fen_E2_4 | ecosystem: Environmental > Terrestrial > Soil > Wetlands > Permafrost | place: Sweden: Abisko... | reverse complement strand
AAATGCATTTATTAAAAGGTTCGCAATCAATGCCAACACTAATAAAAATAAACAAATCATCGCGGAACTGAGGAACTATGGCAAAATTGCCGCTTAGTTTAAATAATTTTATAACGAACCATTGATTTTATAAACATAGAAAGAAATAATAAAATTGATTTTGATTTCTAAGTTGATGTTTTTAGGTAAGCTAAAGATAAATTATCAGGTCGTCTTTTGCTGCGAATGAGATGTAATTTGTTCAGGTTTGTTTGTAAAATCAGGTTTTATTGTTTGTGTTCAAACTCTTCAATCACTTTTCGTACCCTCTCCTTTATTTCCGTTGACGTCGGATTTAATTCTTTGGTAGTGAATGTCCCGTTATCAATATCAATACGCTCAAAAACCATAAGGTATAGTTCAAAGATAATCTCCAGACTTAACCGGCTGCAGGGTTCAAGCAACGGTTTGATTTCTTCCATTTTAGCAAATGTCTTTATCCGGTATTCGTCGGCTGCCATGTACATTTCGCGTATCATTTCGCGAAATCCCTGCGTTATTTCACCTCCGTTAGCCATGGCAAGCAGTTTGCTTCTGTCAAGATTGTACTTGATTATCAGGTCGTCGGGGAAATAATTCAGGTTATGGGTGTGATCTTTCACGAAATCACGGATAATATGTACCAGATAACTGAATATAGCGCATGGTGTGGCTGTAGCTTTTACATCGAATGCAGGGGATATATACCGATCGTTTTGTTTGGTCAATCCGCATAAGTGTACAAAGATAGATGCCGGTGCTACCGATGCGCCGCCTGCATAGTCCAGAAAAGCCTGTAGGGTAGGGAACCCATCGTTGTAAATATCATAGATCATTGATTTGGCAAATGCTTCCAAAGGCCATGATGGAATTCTGAATTTAGTAATTGTCCCGATCAATTCCGCATGTACTTCTTCCTGGTTTGCTGCCTGCAGGATGGTGTTTATCCAGCTGTTCACTTTTGATTCGAAATGGGCCTTTTCTTCCGGTGCAATAGTTTGATGATCCGTTTTGTAATCATCAATCAGGTCGTCGATAGCCCGCATAAACTTATAACAGACTTTTGCCGCCTGATACCTTTCCGGCTCCCAGAAATGAGCCGCAATCAGTATATTCGGATGATCAATGATTTTATCAAAGTCGATGGATTGAAATATATCCCTGTAGAGACTTGTTTCCGATTGAGTTAATGATTCCATAGTCTTTATTTCAACGTGTCTTTCAAAATGCGTTCACTTGTTAGCTTTGCCGAAAGCAGTACCAATGGAATTCCATTGCCCGGATGCGTGCTTCCTCCTGCAAAATAAAGGTTTTTATACGTGTTATGTCTGTTATGCGGACGGAAATATCCCATTTGGAAGATCGTATGACTCAGGCTTCCGAATACGGACCCGTTGGTCACGTTACAATAGCTTTCCCATGTCTTGGGCAGGTAGCATGTCTCAAATTTAATATGCTCTTCGATGTCGGTCATTCCGGCTTCTTTCAGGCAGCGTATCACGCTTTCACGGGCGGTTTGTTTTAGTCTCTGCCAGTCCTGATCGGATTTTGCATCCAGATGAGGTGCGGGAATAATGATGGATAGTGTATCCTGATTCGCGGGAGCGGCCGACTTGTCTGTACGCACGGGTGCATGAACATAAAAGCTCGGATTAGATGACAATGACTTTTCGTTGAATATCTTTTCCATCCCTTCTTTGTAAGGTTCGTTCAGGAAGATACTGTGATGTTCCAGTTGCGGGTATATTTTATCGACACCCCAGTGAAATACAATGGCCGAGCAGGAGTACTCCTTCTTCCTGAGCCGGGCAGACATCCTGCTTTCTGGCAACAATTGACTGTAAACATAGGGTAAATCGGCATTGGCTATCACGACATCTGCTTTGATCAGGGTTTCGTTATCCAGTTCAATTCCTTCTGCTTTGTTTCCGTTGACCAGTATTTTCGTTACAGCATTTTTATAATGAAACTGAACTCCCAGTCCGGCAGCCGTGGCCAGCAGTTTTTCCACGATACGGTGCATACCGCCTTTCGGGAACAAAGCGCCTTCAGTTATCTCGGTGCCCGGAAGCATGGAGAAAAAGGCCGGTTGCCTGTACGGGTTTTGGCCGACATATATATTCTGGAACGTGAATGCCTTTTGCAGATTCGGATCGTTAAAGAATCGTTTTATATAGTTTGTATGTTTAATCCAGGTCTTCAGTCTGATAAGTAACACGATATTTTTCATGCTCATAAACTCAAACAGATGATAGAAGTTCTTTCCCAGTAATCCATTTATAGATTGGTTGAAGAAATCATACCCTTCTTTCACATAACGTTTAAATTGCCGCGAACTTCCCTGTTCGATGGCTTCCAGCTGTGACTCCATTTTCCCGGCGTCGCGGGTAAATGCAAAGTTGGTCCCGTCACTGAAAAATAACTTATATACCGGCTCCAGTGAAGTCGTTTCAAGCTCTTTATCCATATCGAGTCCCAGACTGGAAAATACATTCCGGTAAATCGATGGCATAAGCAAAATCGATGCGCCCAGATCGAAACGATGTCCGTCTTGTATCATCTGTCCGCAACGTCCGCCCGGATTGGCATTTTTCTCATATACTGCTACTCTGAAGCCTTTCTGTGCAAGAAAAATGGCAGTTGCTATTCCGGCAACACCGGCTCCTATAATAATCGCTTTGTTTGATTCACCCATTCGAAGGAATTGTTTCAATATTAAACGCTTGAAGTTTATACCTGTTACTTCGTGCAAAGATACAAAAAAGGTGGAATGAGGAAAAAAGAATATAAAAGTTCTAAACAGTTGGTATAAAAAAATAGTGACAGCAGGACTTCAAATCCGGCTATCACTATATGCAACCTGTATTTTACAACTAATTGTTTATCCTACTTGCTATCAAATCATAAATTGAATCTTTATGAATATAAAATGATTACCTTATCCGAAGAAAGACGGTTCATGACAGGTTTCAGGTCGGAAAATATAAATCTTTTAATTGATAAACAATTAAAATTTTATTTCTTATTTTTTAAAACTATTTTCAGGATGAAACCGCAAAGTATTATTACGGCAAATCCAGCCAGAAAACTCAACGTAGCATCTATCGGATAGCTTTTTACATAAAGCCTTCTTGCTAATACGGCAATTAGGATAAGCGTTACCCCGATTATCGTAATAAATGATTTTTTCGGTTTGTCTTTCATTAAAAGTTGCTTCCTGTCTTATCGAAAACCAGTTTAATCTTGTGCTCATCATCCGTGAAATTTGAGTTTTGTTCGATGACAAGAGTCTTCCCGTTATTGGTCAGATACCATTTCTGGTCATTCAGCGCATTCAATGGTTTGCCGTTACCGGTTAAGTTTGCCGTTGAATTTATTTCCAACGATTCGCTTCCGGCTATCCGTTTTGCTTCTGTGCTTACCGTCGAGTAAGGGAAATGGGAGATAACTTCAGGTCCATCAATGGTTAAATTCATAACGTCTGTATGCTTGTCGAGAAATTCAATCAAGAAGGTTTTTTGTATTTCCAATGAGTTTCCTTGTTGCACTATCGATATCTGATACGGAAAGTCACTAACATCGTTATAGACCCGGTTACTCAACTCGTCGTTGAAAGTATAAGTTCCGGTAAAATCAGCCGGTTTGGTTGATGCCCATTCCAGTATGGGCAGATTGCACCCTTTCCGGTAAGTATTCGTACTTTCCACGTAGTTTTTGTCTTCTTTATAAAGCACATGTTTGTTTTCTTCCAGACTTAGATATTGTTTAAGAGGGGTGTTTCGCACCATGCCCGACCACACGACATAATACACCCAGTTGGGTTGATGTTCCATGACTTCGGCTGAAGGCGGGTTCCCTACTTCGGCCAGTGTAACCGGTTTTCCTCCCGATAGCGCTATTAATTTATCATAATAATCCTGTTTGAAATCATTACCGTATACATCCAAACCCAGAATATCAACGTATTTGGTTCCCGGAAAGTAATTCGTGTATTGCATGATTTCTTTGTTCGGGCGATCTACACTCCACAACCAGATAAGATTGGTTAGTTTGTGAACCCGGATCAGGCGTTCGTAAATCTGTTTATAAAGCGCCATCGTACCGTATTTCCCCACGCGGCCGCCCCACCAGAACCAGCTGCCGTTCATCTCGTGATAAGGCCGCCATATTACAGGTACATGGGCTGCCTCAAGCATTTTCAGATATTTTGCTACCGAATCCACTTGTACGCACCAGTGTTTGTAAAGTTGCGTGCCGGGTGTCAGCAGATCCCGGAATTGTTGTTCGGTGAGCTTTCCCTGTACGCTGGCCAACGGTGAATCCGGATTGGCATTGGGTAGTGGTTGGAAAGTGACGGGTTCGTTGGCCGTCGGAGGTACGGCATGCCAGCAAATGGTGATAATCGATCCCAGTTTATGTTGGCGTATGGCTTCTTTTACTATATCCGGACGAGCCAGGTAGGAGTCGGTATCACCGTCCTTTGCAAAGCCCCAGTCGGTGCTGTAGATAACCGGAGTCTTCCCGACATAATTGGCTACAAAAAGGGTGTTCTTGTCTTTTACATTTGGATAATTATGTTGTCCCGTCAGTAAATACTTCCCTGAAATGCTGTAAATGTAATTCAACAAAGCTACCGCTTCGGGCGAAGCATTCGGCGATACAGGCTTCATGGGAGTCGTTTGTCCAACTAAAGTCGTGCTGAATAACAGAATGAAAATCATTTGTTTCAGTCTTAAAGATGAGTGTTTCATGGATTTGTATTTTTTAACGGATCTTTAAATATAGATTTTATGTTATTGATATGGATGTTCAAAAGTATAAATTTTTTATCAGATAAAAAAAAGTTTTTTATCCCGACGGTATCGAAATTGAATTTACAAGTTCTGTTGGACCGGATTTGCAGGATTTGGAAGTTGGAGAAACAGCTACACCACAAAGCGGTTAATTTGTTCTCCGTGTCGGTATCTCATGATAGTTCGTATTTTAGACTCGAAAACCGTATAGTTAAGGATTTTTGATTGAACGAACTTTTTGTGTCCTTTCGTCACCGGATCGTGTTTTTGGTGCACTTGTTTTATTGTTTCCCGGCTGCCAACCGAACTTCACGAGCATGTGCAGATGCTGAATTTCAATTGGTCAGACGAATGATATAAACCACCCTGCTCTTTTACACCCGTTGATTCCTGAAGTCCGGATTAATTCAACGAAAAGGCTGAAGCTGTTTTGATCGTGTCTTATTTGATTCGGATTTTTCTTTTATTAAACTCTAACGGGCAAAGACTTGAATGTACTTCTGTTTTAGCTACGAAGCGGAATCGGAGAGATTTCAGTTAGGGTTCGGTTAGGGTTCGGATAGGTAGACCTAACTGAACCCTAACTGAACCCTAACTAAACCCTAACTGAACCCTCTCTGAACCCCCTTCCGGTTAAGAACAGATAAAGGCGAAAAAGTGCACCGGTTTTACGAAATTGATTTCGTAAAGTTGAATTATTTAAACGGTATCTTTCTGTAAGAGGTTCAGCAACCGGTTTTCATTTCGTTTGAAATTTCCCGGTTCGGCAGGTGCTATTCGAAGCGGGTATTGACCAGAATCAGGCTTGTCTTTAGGCAGAACCCGTTCTGTTTTTATTTCGGTTTGCTTTATCCGAATAGGGGAGATGCAACCATCCCGGATCGGCGATGGACAGTCATAAACATAAAGAGCGGGAAAATCAACCGATTTTCCCGCTCTTTATATTTCTTCAGAATGTTATTCTTATTTTTGAACCAATACCCAGGCACCCGGAAAGCGACCGGCTATTTCTTTAATACGGGCATGAGCGAGGTTATAATCGTTAAACGAGTTAATCAGAACACGATACATTCCCTTTTCATTTACAACAATGATTGATTTGTTTCCTTCACCAATCAGGGACGTTTGTAAACCTTTGGCATTCGTTTGTTTTGTAAAACTACCGACTACTACATAATACTTGCTATTCAGGGCATCCTTATCTCCGTCAACTAAGGTGAAATTTTCGTTGCGTGTCACTTCCGGCTCGCTTACAGCGGATTGAGTCCTTGCAGGAGCGCTTGGCTGGGAAGTTACAGCCGGAGTTTCAACCGGAGCAGGAGCTACAGTTGGCGGAGTTACTTCTGCTTTAGGCGCTTTTGCTTCTATGTTTGCACCTGCAGGTATTTCAACTATCTTTTGTTTCGTTTTACAAGCTGATGTTGCCAACATTACAACAGCTAAAGCAATAGTTAATCTGATTGTCTTGTTCATGTTCATGTTCATTTTGTTTATATTATTGTTCTATTGTCAAAAGTCTTATGTACAAAGTATAAGGTCGGGTATTTTTATTCATAGCCTAGGGATCTTCGACCGGATAGTTCGCGTAAGACACTACAAAGATGACAAGAAAAATGCATCTAAACAAGTAGTAGTGATAATTTTTATATAAAAAATATAGTTTTGGGCAAACAAAATGTCCAAACAAGACGTTATAGAGGTATAAAAATCGAAATCAAGCAAATTATTAATGTATAAAAAAATAGAATTATGAAATTTACATTGCCCGAATTACCCTATGCACAGAATGCATTAGAGCCCGTTATCAGTGAAAAAACAATCGGTTTCCATTATGGAAAACATCATCAAACGTATGTGAATAACCTGAATGGATTGGTTGTTGGAACCGAATTTGAAAACTCTGGTCTCGAAACGATAATAAAGAAAGCAGATGGTGCCATTTTTAATAATGCTGCCCAGATATGGAATCATACCTTTTATTTTTTGTCACTGACACCAACTAAAGGGAGTGTTCCGGGTGACAAACTGGCCAAAGCCATCAATGAAGAGTGGGGTTCGCTGGATAACTTTAAAGCCGAGTTCAATAAAGCAGCCGTATCTGTGTTCGGATCGGGTTGGGCCTGGTTGGTAAAGGATGCCCAAGGAAAGCTTTCCATCGTGAAAGAAAGCAATGCCGGCAATCCGTTGACGCATGGTTTGACTCCGTTACTTACATTTGACGTTTGGGAACATGCTTATTATCTCGATTACCAAAACCGCCGCCCGGATTATGTATCAGCATTATGGGATTTGGTAAACTGGAAGTTAGTTTCAGAACGTTACTAATACTTGTTCATTAGAAATTTTAAAAGCCGGATAGATATTTAAATCAATCCGGCTTTTTGTATTTGATATAATCATAAATGTTTTTTGAGTAAAACTTCTTCTTATGAAAACGAATGTTAATAATTACAATGAAACATTCATTTTGCTAAAAATAGAGGGGGCTTTGTATTGAAGTGTCCTAAAAAAATTATCTTTGCATTCTGTTTTAAAAATATTCCTCCTGTAATAGGAGAAAACCAAGCTTTAAATAATTAACAAAAAACGCGGCTAATGAAAAATTTATCACTCATTTTTAATGCTATTTTGGCTATAGCAGTAATAATTCTTTTTGTATTGGTGCTGGGTAGTAAATCAAATACCGCAACCAAGCAATTAGCTCAGGGAAATGAGATTGCAACGACGGGCAAATTACCGGTTGCTTATATCAATGTCGATTCCTTGTTATTGCATTATCAATTTGCAAAAGAAGCAAACGAATCTTTAATCAAGAAACAGGAGGAATCACGTATGACTATTAACACTAAAGCGCTTCAATTGAAAACTGAAATGGCAGATTTTGAACGTAAATTACAAAGCAATGCTTTTTTGAGCCGTGACCGTGCAGAGCAAGAGCAGAAGCGTTTGCTGAAGAAACAACAGGATTTACAAGCCCTGGATGGTGATCTAAGTAAGCAATTAGTTCAGATTCAACAGAAAATGAGCGAACAGCTGCGTGATACGATCAACACATTTATGAAGCAATACAACAAAGAACATAAGTACCAGTTGATATTCAGCAATACTTCGAACGATAATATCCTTTATGCTGATAAAGCATATGACATTACTTCAGAGGTGACAAAGCTATTGAACGAACGCTTTTCAGCCAAGAAATAATCGATAAACATATAAATCAAACCGAACATAAAAAAAGTGCAAATATTTATTTGCACTTTTTTTATGGGTAATAGTTACCGTTGTTCGTTATTGGGATTCCTTTCAGTTTCCTCTGAATGATTGATAGAAAGAGGCAAGTGCATATATCAAAACCATTACTGCCCAGGAATTAGAACCTGTAAACATGAAGTAGGCACCTAAGCCAAGTGTCAGACTGGTAAGAAAACCCAGACGGGCTAAGCGTTGTTGACGCTTATCGGCAGTATGCTTATCATAAGCGTTTTTCCCGTAAATAAATATCAGTAAAGCGGCGCCAACAGAAAAGACATAGGGGGCAAAACTTATATCGAGAACACGGGCGAAGACGCCCAGGATAGTAATCGTTCCGGCAGTAATAAAAAAGATTTGGGAGTGTTGTTTTTCTTTCATTCTTTAATAATAAAAATATCTTCGTTTTCTTTCTTCATGTAATAATGTTCCCGGGCAAACTTTTCCAGATTAGCATTACTTGATTGAAGCTCAAATTTCTTTTGTCTGTTGGATTTAATTTCGTCCTGATAAAACTTGTATTCTTTCTCCATTTGAGCCACCTTTTGGTGAGTCTGCCAGCGATGGATCAAACTATGTTGATCGAAGAACGTAACAAAAACAGCATACGCCAGAAAAACGATCAGATACTTATTCAGCAGTATCTTTGCCAGTTTTTTCCCTGTTTTATTAAACAATGCCATAATAATTCAAGTTACACGTTACCGGAATAAAAAGTTATGAGCAATCAGCCAGACGGGTTCGTTATTTAAAACAAATCACCATTTCGAGACAAAGGTAAGCAATTTTTAGGTTCATTCTTTTTTTTGAGAAATCTTTTTTTTTGAGGAAGCGTAGCTGAATTTTTCAGTATATTTGCAGACAAAAGGAGAAAAAGGGTACAGTTTATGGATAATTTCATTGTTTCGGCTCGCAAATATCGTCCGTCAACATTCAATTCTGTTGTCGGTCAATTGGCATTGACAACAACACTTAAGAATGCTATCAAGAGCAATCATTTAGCACATGCTTATTTGTTTTGCGGACCAAGAGGAGTTGGAAAAACAACTTGTGCCCGTATATTCGCCAAAACAATCAATTGTCAAAATCTGACAGCTGAGTCAGAAGCCTGCAATCAATGTGAATCGTGTGTTTCCTTTAACGAGCAACGTTCGTATAACATTCATGAGTTGGATGCTGCTTCCAATAACGGAGTGGATGACATCCGGTCACTGACCGATCAGGTTCGTATCCCGCCTCAAATAGGTAAATACAGCGTATATATCATTGATGAAGTACATATGCTCTCACAGGGTGCTTTCAATGCTTTCCTTAAGACACTTGAAGAACCGCCGGCTCATGCTATTTTTATCCTGGCAACAACCGAAAAACATAAAATCATTCCGACTATATTGTCCCGTTGCCAGATATACGATTTTAACCGTATATCCGTATCCGATACGGTGAAGCATTTGCAGTATGTAGCACGACAGGAAGGTGTAACAGCCGACATAAACGGATTGAACATCGTCGCTCAGAAAAGCGAGGGAGGAATGCGGGATGCTTTGTCTATCTTCGACCAGTTAGTAAGTTTCTGTGGGAATAATATTACCTATCAGGGGGTGATTGAGAACCTGAATGTGCTCGATTACGAGTATTATTTCCGTCTTGTAAACGGATTTCTAAAAGGAGAAGTCAGTGAGTCTTTACTTATTTTCAATGAGATATTGAATAACGGATTCGATGGACATCACTTTATTACGGGACTTAGTTCCCACTTGCGGGATGTGTTGGTAAGTAAAGATCCTCAGACCATATCACTGTTGGAAGTCGGAGCCGATATTGGCGAACGATACAAACAACAAGCTTTGTCATGTTCAGTAGAATTTCTTTTTCAGGCATTGAAAATCAGTAATGATTGCGACCTGGATTACCGGCAAAGTAAGAATAAACGGTTGCTGGTTGAGCTGGCTTTGATTCGTTTGTGCCAACTGACGGATGAAAAAAAAAAGCCCTTACTAATTGATGAACAACCAGCACCTCTTCAAAAAGTGTCCGTTACGGCTCCCGCAGTATCAGAAAACAGACCTGTAGTAAGTAAACCTTCAGTTGTTCAGGCAGAACAGCCTTCCCAACCTGTAGTGTCAAAAGAAAATGCAACAGATTCCAAACCGGTCTTTAAACGGCCGGGGAGTATTTCTATTTCGACATCAAATATCGTAGCTTCTCCCCAGGCAACCTTTTCAGAAAAAAAGAATGAAGTGAAGCCGGTTCAAAACAGCTCGTTTACATACGATGAACTGGAACAGGCATGGCAACAATTTGCCGAAACAATTCCGGAACAGGGCAGAATGACTAGCTTTATTCTCAGCACAAGACCGAGACTCACGTCTGATACCACCTTTGAGTTGACTGTAAGTAATATCCTTCAGGAAAAAGAATTGAAGCGCCTCCAACCGGACATAACGGACTTTATGCAACGAAAGCTTCAGAATTCAACGGTCGGCATGAGTATCGTCATTGCCGAAGAGACGGAAGTTCAACGTGCCAACACCCCGGAAGACCGCTATAAAATCATGGCTGATCAATGCCCTGCTCTGGACATTCTGAAGAATAAACTTGGATTGGAAATAGATTGATATTGAACATATCTTTAACACAGATCGTGTCTCATTCATCAATGGAACTGTATATTGATTTCAGTATCGGGTTGAAGCAAAGACGTTGAATTAAACAGGAAAACAGCAACCCACCTTTGTCTGTAAATGAGAAAACAACGCCTGAAGGTAAGTCTCCATAGCATATACGAAACGAAATACGACTTTTACTGAACCTCCCGCAACTCTGACGAGACGTTCTGCAACTTCGACGGAACCTTCTGCAACTTTTACTGAAGTCTCTGCAACTTTTACGAGACGTTCTGCAAATAATACGGAGCGAGATACAACTTTTACTGAACCTTCTGCAACTTTGACGAGACAATATACAAGTTTGACGAGACGTTTCGCAATAAATACGATACGTCCCGGAACTTTGACAAGAGGAATCCCGGCTTAACACTCGTTGAAGTGAATTTTGTATTAAACTTCCTGCAAACTATCAAAAAGAGTTCTTATTTTCCTTTATAATCAGAATAGTTTATCTATTTTTGCCCCATAAAGAATGTGGAAAGATTTGGACTGCTTGCAACCACAGAAAAAAATGCTAAATTGCAAATTCTTCTCTACCATCCAAGTCCTTCAAAATAATCTCTTCCACCGGCTTCCATTTTGTTGTAAATAATAAATCAAACGGAATATGTTTAAAAAGATCACCCGTGTTGTATGGATATTGTCGGTAGTGAGTTTGTTTACGGATGTGGCCAGCGAAATGCTTTATCCTGTTTTGCCGATTTACCTGAAGAGTATTGGCTTCTCTGTTTTGATTATCGGTATCCTTGAAGGGTTGGCAGAAGCAACAGCCGGATTAAGCAAAGGATATTTCGGTAAACTATCCGATGCGACGGGAAAACGACTGCTCTTTGTGCAGGTGGGATATATCCTGAGCGCCATTACGAAACCTATCATGGTATTTTTTACTTCGCCGGTTTGGATATTCTTCGTGCGGACTACCGACCGGTTTGCCAAAGGCGTAAGAAACGGAGCGCGGGATGCAATCCTGTCCGAGGAAGCTACACCTGAAACAAAAGGAACGGTTTTCGGTTTTCACCGGGCCATGGATACTGTTGGGGCTGCTATAGGACCGACTCTGGCATTGGTTTATTTATATTTTCACCCCAACGATTATGTAACGCTTTTCTACATTGCTTTTATTCCGGGAGTATTGGCGATTGTTGCAACTCTTTTACTGAAAGAGAAGAAAAATGACATGGCTCCAACACACGAAAAGGTGTCGTTCTTTTCGTTTCTGAAATACTGGAAACAAAGTCCGGCAGCATACCGTCAGTTATCAATCGGATTGCTGCTGTTCACCCTGTTCAACAGCTCGGATGTATTTCTATTGCTGAAAGCCAAAGATGCCGGACTGAACGACACGCACGTTATCGCTATTTATATTTTTTATAACCTGGTGTATGCCTTGTTTGCATTTCCTGTAGGTTCGCTGGCAGACAAAATAGGATTAAAACGCATGTTCCTGATTGGACTGGGATTGTTTTCGGTGGTGTATCTGGGATTCTCAATAAACACGAATCTTTATGTTTTCCTTGGACTGTTCTTCCTGTACGGACTTTATGCTTCCGCCACTGAGGGTGTATCTAAAGCCTGGATCAGCAACATCTCCGACCCTAAAGACACTGCAACAGCTATCGGGACCTTCTCTGCTCTGCAAAGCCTCTGCACCATGGTGGCAAGTTCGCTGGCAGGGATTATCTGGTATAGTCTGGGAGCAAAGACATTATTTATCCTGAGTGGGATCATGGCTTTGGTCGTAATGGTATATATGGGGAGAATGAGAGAGAAATAGAGAACGATAAAAGTATAAATTGCGATACTATTTTCGTTCTATCAAATCAAGAAAATCTTTCATTTCGCTATAGGTGTAATCTCTACCTTGTAACAGCTTGCTTTTTACTGAGTTTTCAGCAAAACTCTTAGCATTATCAAATGAACCTCCATTCTTGATAAAATACTGATGAAGTCCTCCTGTTGAAAGGAAGAACTTTGCTGTTTTTTCATACAGACAGAATTTATTAAGTTCGTCCAATAAATTATCTTGAGCTATAAATTCAGCTGCAGTATTTTTATAGTGAAACAGGAACCAAATTTCTAAGCAACGTTCATTTTCAAAAAATCTTATTTCACTTATAGTTCCATTGCTTTTATTTGCTGAAACTTTATTATGGTATTTGTTCTTTAAATTCAAATATTCTCCCTTTTCTTTACCACCTTTTTTGTTATCCATGTCGATCAAGCAGTAAATTTTTGAATATCCATCTGCAATACACTTTTTTATTTCTGCTTCAACAAATTTATTGCCTGTAGAATGTTTGGGTATTTTAGGGTTGAGTTGACCTTTTACAAGATGCTGAATTGAATTTAAATAGTACTGTTCAGTAATTCCTTCGCCAATAACCGCAATCGCATTATTAACCAAAGGTTCTCTCTTGTGTATCTTCCTACTCATAAATTCTCTATTTTTCGATGAATATTGAACCTAATTCCGGTTTAGCTCCAAGTTTACCTACTTTGTAGGCTTTATAGAGCGATACGTTTTTATGTAAACCAAAGTCTGCCGCAGAGTAAAGTTCAGAACCTCCGGTTTCTTTCGATTTATTGGTAAACCAGACCATATCTCTTCGTATAAAATCTTCATCGAGTAAAAGTTGATCATGTGTCGTGAAAATTAATTGCGAAGCTTTGCTGTTCATCATAAAAAGACTCAAATAATGAATCAATAAATCATAATGAACATTTCTTTCGATTTCATCATATAAGTAAATATGATTTTGATTTATCATTTCATAAAGTTGATCCAAAAGAGTCAGATAGGAAAGAGTACCTGCAGATTCGAAATTTGATCGTAAAGAGAAATCATTTTCTTTTGTATGATGAATAAAGAGAGTATCTTCTTTTTTATCCTTAATTAATTCTTTTTTTACAATGTCTGGTAGCACGGCATTATTTTGAATCTTTACTCGAAACTCAGTTGATATTTCATTTGGGATTTCAGTCAATTCAATCTGAGTTATATTGAAATCAGCTTTACATAATGATTCCAAAATAAAATCTTTCTTTTTTTTGTCTTTTATAATCTCCTTCGTAATCTCAAGTATGCTATTATTCAGAGATACTTCATGAACATAATCTTTTATCCATTCATAGATAATTTTAAATGGTTCTGCAACTACAGATGTTTTAGCGAAAGTAGATAGCAAGGTATGATTATTCAGTGTATTATCAATGAGGGTGTTTTTAGGTTTAGCTAAAAGTCCAAGTAAGTCACCGAATTTAATTACTGGAACTTTATCTTCATCAGCAAACTCTCGACTGTAGAATAGAGACATTATACCATTAGGCGCATATTCCAATTTTTCGTAAAGAATATACATTTTGTTATATAATATGGTGTATTGGTATTTTACTCCATTAATAAAGAATATAATGCCAAACTCAATAGGTTTATCTTCTGTAAGTGCAAAAGGGTTAAAGTCGATTTGTTCTTCTTTGTTGTTTTTAGGATAAAACAGAAGCTTCCATAGCGTTTGAATAGCAAACAATAAATTTGATTTACCCGAAGCATTTGCGCCATAAATGATAGCCATTTTCAGTAAACGCACATTTGGTTTAACCTCGCAAGTTAAATATTCTAATGATGTCGTGTCTTTCGTTGCTTCAAAAGATAAAATCTGTTCATCTTTGAACGACATGAAATTCTTTACTCTGAATTCTTGTATCATGTGTTTGCTGTCCCGTTTCGTAAATAATTTACAAATATACAACTTCGAACCAATATACAAAGGGTTTTGTTCAACAAAATAAAAAAGAAATTACTTTTTTTTCATTGCCTAATATTAGCGAGTAAAAGATAAGAGGACTTCAATATACAACAAGAGCCACCTCCAACCGGAAGCGGCTCTTATTGTTTTTATTATCTAAGTCTCTTATTCTACCACTTTCTTCATGGCAGTCATGGCGGCACGAAGCTCGGCACCACATACTTCAATAGAGTGGCTGCGGATCGCTGCATTTACTTTTACGAGTTCAAAGTTATCAACATGTCCATCTTTACCGTCGTTAAAGTTCTTGCCAATAACGTTCGTATCCAGTTTCTTCATAAAGTCAGCCAACAGCGGTTTGCAGGCATGATCGAATAAATAGCAACCATACTCAGCTGTATCGGAGATGACGCGATTCATTTCGAACAGTTTCTTGCGGGCAATGGTGTTCGCAATAAGCGGAGTCTCATGCAGTGATTCGTAGTAAGCCGATTCCGGTTTAATTCCGGAGCAAGTCATCGTTTCATATGCAGATTCGACGCCGGCTTTGATAAAGGCAACCATCAGGGTAGCATTATCGAAGTATTCCTGTTCTGAAATTTCTACTTCGCCTGCGGGAGTCTTTTCGAATTCGGTTTCACCTGTTTCAGCGCGCCATGTCAACAATTTTTTATCACCGTCGGCCCAGTCTTCCATCATGGTCTTGGAAAATTCTCCGGACAAGATGTCATCCATATGTTTGATAAACAAAGGACGCATAATGTCTTTCAATTCATCAGCCAATTTGTATGCTTCAATTTTAGCGGGATTAGAAAGACGATCCATCATGTTGGTGATACCACCGATTTTCAGGGCTTCCGTAATTGTTTCCCAACCGTACTGAACTAGTTTCGATGCATAGCCTTTGTCGATTCCTTTCTCAATCATTTTGTTGAAGCTAAGGATAGAACCTGTCTGCAACAGACCGCAAAGAATGGTTTGTTCGCCCATTAAGTCCGATTTAACCTCGGCAACAAATGACGAATGAAGTACGCCGGCTTTGTGACCGCCTGTACCGACACAATAGGCTTTTGCGATTTCCATACCATCACCATTCGGATCGTTTTCAGCATGAACAGCTATCAATGTAGGGACACCGAAACCGCGAAGGTATTCGGCACGAACTTCAGAAGCAGGTGATTTGGGAGCAACCATGACAACCGTTATATCTTTACGGATTTGCGTTCCTTCTTCTACAATGTTGAACCCATGAGAATAAGACAAACAAGCTCCTTTTTTCATTAACGGCATAACCCGATTAACCACTGAAGTATGTTGTTTGTCCGGTGCAAGGTTCATGACCAGATCAGCAGTTGGGATCAATTGTTCGAACGTTCCCACTACAAAGTTGTTGTTAATAGCATTTTTATAAGAGGCTCTTTTCTGATCGATAGCTTCCTGACGTAAAGCATAAGAAATATCCAAACCACTATCGCGCATGTTTTGACCTTGAGCCAACCCTTGAGCACCGCATCCTACGACAACGATTTTCTTTCCGATAAGTTTCTTGACACCATCAGCGAATTCGCTGCTTTGCATAAAATCACATTTTCCTAGTTCCTGACCTTTGAGGCGGTATGGAAGTGAGTTAAAATAATTTGCCATTGTTTTTTGAGTTTTAAAGCACTAAAGAATAAACAATATCGCCTATGATTCAGTACTATTTATTTGGTTTGTTTCAGTTAATTAATAGTCATCAAACTTTCCCAATGTTACAAACGTTGGAAAAGTTATGTTTGCTAGAATACTACTCTTGCCCGGCAGGCAGTTTTATTGTCTTTACGAATTTCGAAACGAAAATCATCCTGTTCCACTTCATGACCTACAATCTCTACGAAGTCATCGTACAGCATTTCGTTTACATAATTTATTTCAAAGCGTTTTATCTGATTCATTCGATAGCAATCTAAGGAGAAACAATCACAAATCCATTGAATATACCGTATGCTGTTCACATGTCCGTTTATATCAATATCGCTGTATTTCACTTTGAAACTATCATATTCTTTGCCTTCGACTGCACCCAGTTTAATTGGTTTATCGATCAAACCCGCATCGCCGGAAGCATATTCTTGTATGCCATCCAGCGTCATTAAGTCTTTAGCACGTCTGGTCTTCATATCGAGCATCACCCAGTTAGAGCAAGCATTCCCGATAATCTCATTTTGCTCATCGCGAATGCAGAAATTACGGGTAGTGGTTACACGACTCACATCTTCGATCCATGTCTCTACCCGGATGTTCTCATATTGTTCGGGGAAACGTTTCATTTCAATTGCCATTCGTGAAAGTACCCAGGCATAGTCCAACTCGTGCAACCTCCGTAAACCGAAGCCATTATCATCCGCGTTAAAGCCTGCAGCCGTAAGTAATATATCACCCAATGCAGCCATAGTTGCCCGGAATTGGAAATCTACATACTGAGGCTGTATCTGGAATGAATAAGAACGTTTTTTTAGTAACATCTTCGTTTTACTGAATATTCAGGTAACCATTATTCTTTTCAAATTTTTCCTGAATGCTGTCCAGCATATCACTCAACCGTTCTACCTTGGAGCGTGTTATTGCCACCCGACCCGAACGTATAAACTGCAATACACCCACAGAATCTCTCAATTCTTCAAATAATTGCTGAGTTTCGTCATAGTGTCCTGTCTTTTCAAAAACAACAAAGTTTTCATTCATTTCCAAAATATGAATATGATGATGACGAATCAGGGTTTCAATAGATCCCAACTCCAGTAATTTATCAGTAGCCACCTTGTATAACGCAATCTCCTGGGATACCAGTCCTTCGTCGGTATTGTAATATGCTTTCAGGATATCAATACGTTTATCGATCTGCTGGACTGTTTTTATGACCATATCCTCCGTGGTGAAGAGCGTAATCGTAAATTTATGAATTCCTTTTATTGCAGAAGGTGACACTGAAAGGGTTTCGATATTTAAACCGCGACGGGTAAAAATAATGGTGATCTGACCAAGTAAACCTACTGTGTTCTCCGAAAAAACCGTAATAGTATATAATGTATTTTCCATGTTTTAATCTCCCAATAAAATGTTACTTACAGAGGCTCCGGTAGGAATCATTGGATACACCATGCCTTTCATTTCGACGTTTACAACCAATAAGTAAGGTTTATCATCTTTCAGCATGTCGGCAATAGCAGCATCAAGTTCTTCCCGAACATGCACTTCCGTTCCATCAATTTTATAGGCTTTGGCAATGGCAACAAAATCGGGGTTCTGCATTTTAGTGAACGAATAACGTTCTTCAAAAAACATTTCCTGCCATTGGCGCACCATTCCGAGAAAATGATTGTTGAGGATAATCATTTTAACTCCGATCTGCTCCTGCATAATAGTACCCAGTTCCTGAATCGTCATTTGGAATCCTCCATCGCCGCAGAACATACAAACGGTGCGTTCAGGTGCACCCATTTTAGCACCTATGGCAGCGGGTATTCCAAATCCCATGGTTCCCAAACCTCCTGAAGTAATTAAACTCCGCGTTTGTGAATAGTTAGAGTAACGTGCGGCCATCATCTGGTTTTGTCCCACATCCGTTACTATAACTGCGTTGTTTAAGGTTGCTTCCGATACTTTGCGGATTACTTCACCCATGGTTATTTCACCGCTAACAGGGTGAACTTCCCGTTGAATTACTTTTTCAAATTCAAGCTTATCGTATTCATCAAACGAAGCGATCCATTCTGCATGGGTTGCTTCATTCAGCTTTTGAGTAATTGCCGGAATCGTTTCTTTTGCACTTCCTAAAACAGGTGCATCGGCTTTTACATTTTTATTTATTTCAGAGATGTCGATGTCTAAATGGATTATTTTAGCTTGCTTCGCATAGGTCTTTAAGTCTCCTGTTACCCTGTCATCGAAACGCATCCCGATAGCAATCAATACATCACATTCGTTGGTCTTCATATTGGGACCTACATTTCCATGCATTCCTAAAAACCCTTTATTCAACGGAAAATCACTGGCCATGGCCGATGCCCCCAACAAGGTCCATGCAGCAGGAATGTTGGCTTTCTCCAAAAAATCTTTCAATTCTTTCTCAGCATTTGCCAATACAACTCCCTGACCAATCAATGCAAAGGGTCTTTTTGCCAGATTTATCAATTCTGCTGCAGCTTCTATCTGATCGGGATTAACTTCAGGAATAGGCAAATAACTGCGTATAAACGTACAAGGTTTGTACTCAAATTCGATCTCCTGAAATTGCGCATTTTTTGCAAAGTCGAGTACAACGGGACCCGGACGTCCGCTTCGTGCAATATAGAATGCACGGGCTACCGCCCAGGCAATATCTTCCGCACGCCGAATCTGATAGGCCCATTTGGTGATCGGTTGGGTTATGCCCACTACATCAATCTCTTGAAAAGCATCTGTTCCCAGTAAAGCTGCCCCGACCTGGCCTGTAATAACGACCAAAGGCGTACTGTCCATCAGGGCATCACCAATTCCGGTAATAACATTTGTAGCTGCCGGTCCCGAAGTAACCAGACATACTCCGACTTTTCCCGATACACGTGCATATCCTTGTGCAGCATGTGTTGCACCTTGTTCATGACGTGTCAGTATATGATTTATATGTTTGTCGAAATCGTATAAGGCATCGAAAACAGGCATAATAGCACCGCCGGGATAACCAAATATGGTATCAACCCCTTCGAGTACCATGGAATGCATCAAAGCCTGTGCGCCTGTCATTTTAGTTTTTGTTTCCATATGTAGCCCCCTCAATTCCCTTATGGGGAAATTTTAGTGAGTAAAATTGTTAAATCAATTTGTTTTAAAAGATAAGACTTTCTGTTCCCTGTTGGGCTAAAAGCTAATCAATAAGTCTTACAGCTCCCTTATCTGCAGAGCTAACCAAGCTGGCGTATGCCCGTAGGGCTTTCGAGATGACTCGGTTTCTATCTTTCGGCTTAAAGGCATCTTTGCCACGTGCTTCTTCTGTTTGTCTGCGTTTTAGCAATTCTTCTTCACTCACTTTCACATTGATAGAACGATTCGGTATATCAATTTCAACGATGTCTCCATCTTGTATTAATCCGATATTACCTCCTGCAGCTGCTTCTGGAGAGATATGTCCAATGGATAAACCGGAAGTTCCTCCTGAAAAACGTCCATCGGTAATTAAGGCACAGGCTTTTCCCAAATGTTTTGATTTAATATACGAAGTCGGATATAGCATTTCCTGCATTCCGGGTCCACCTTTAGGCCCTTCGTGGGTAATCACCACTACATCGCCTGAAACTACTTTCCCACTTAAAATCCCGATACAGGCACTGTCTTGTGATGTAAATACTTTTGCAGGACCGCTAAACTTCCAGATACTTTCGTCAACGCCGGCAGTTTTGATAACGCATCCATCCTGTGCAATGTTTCCTTTCAGAATGCCCAGTCCACCATCTTTTGTATAGGCATGTTCCAAATCACGAATACATCCGTTACTTCGATCGGTATCCAATTCCGGATATTGCGTATGTTGTGAGCCCATCACCAGATTAAATTTATGGGCCGGTGCACTTTTATATTTTTCAATTGCTTCGATCGAAACAGTCGGACTTGTAATATCAAATTTTGAGATTGCTTCTCCCAACGTTAGTCCATCGGCACGAAGAACTGACGGTTCAAGTAAACCGCCTTTGCTTAGTTCTGCCAAAATTCCAAGGATTCCGCCTGCGCGGTTTACATCTTGAATATGATATTTCTGGGAGTTGGGGGCTACCTTACATAGGCAGGGAGTGTGGCGTGAAAGTTCATCAATATCATCCATGCTGAAGTCTACTTCTGCTTCATGGGCAACAGCCAGAAGATGTAATACGGTATTAGTCGAACCGCCCATGGCAATATCCAGGGTCATGGCATTTTTGAATGCTTCACGGGTAGCTATAGAGCGGGGTAGTACACTGTCGTCACCTTCAAAATAATAACGGTTGGCATTCTGTACGATCAGGTTGGCCGCATCGATAAAGAGCTTTTCCCGGTTAACATGCGTTGCAACAATAGTTCCGTTACCGGGTAAAGCCAATCCGATAGCTTCATTCAAACAATTCATGGAGTTAGCGGTAAACATACCCGAGCATGATCCGCAAGTAGGGCAGGCAGCACTTTCAATACGCTTTACCTGTGCATCCGAGACGTTTTCGTCTGCCGATTGTACCATGGCGTCGATTAAATCCAACTGTTTGCCGTCCAGTTCACCGGCTTCCATCGGGCCCCCGGAAACAAAAACGGTAGGTATGTTCAATCGCATGGAAGCCATTAGCATTCCCGGTGTAATTTTATCGCAATTACTGATACAAATCATTGCGTCAGCCCGGTGTGCATTCACCATATATTCCACGCTGTCGGCAATAATATCGCGGGATGGCAGTGAATACAGCATTCCTTCATGTCCCATGGCTATGCCGTCATCAATAGCGATTGTATCAAATTCAGCGGCAAAACATCCTAGTTTTTCAATTTCTGCTTTTACCTTTTGGCCGATTTCATGCAAATGTACGTGTCCGGGTACAAACTGTGTAAATGAATTTACAATAGCAATGATCGGTTTTCCCATTTGGTCATCAGTCATCCCATTTGCACGCCAAAGTGAACGTGCTCCGGCCATCTTCCTTCCGGAAGTGGTGGTGGTACTGCGTAATTCCTGTTTCATGTTTTTTTAGTTTTCAATATTCATTCCTCGTTCTTCATCTCTCATTCCCCATCTCTCATCTCTCGTTCCTCATGGGGGAGTGGCTCTTAAATAAAAAACCTTTCTCCGTTATGGTGAGAAAGGTTTTTTGTATTTCAAATACATTTATATGCGTAACCATCTCACCTCTGATTTTTGACCAAAAGAAGCACGACGAGCACGAGAATGGAATAAATGCGTTGAGAAGTCATAATGTTATTATTTCGTCTGCAAAGATACGGCAAGAATTCGAAACTTCAAATAGTTTGGAAGATTTAATTGTTATTTTTATTCAAATCGAAAGAAATCAGGCTTCTTTTATACGAATAAATTATAATTCAATAGCTTTTGAGCAATTTAAGCACAAAAGCGTTATACTAAAATCACAAACAGCTTTAAGATAAGCTGTACAAAATGATTAATGACGGCAAATTTATATTATTTTTGCAAGCTATTTGGAGTTTATCATGGAAAAGAGAACCTATCACTATATCAACAATATTAATTCACCTACTGACTTAAAAGCAGTTAATAGAAAAGATCTTCCGGCTGTTTGTGCCGAATTACGACAATTTATTATCGATGAAGTTTCTAAAAATCCGGGTCATTTGGGATCCAGTCTGGGAGTTGTTGAACTCACGGTCGCTCTTCATTATGTTTTCAACACGCCTTACGATCGCATTGTCTGGGATGTAGGCCATCAGGCTTATGGTCATAAAATACTTACAGGCCGTCGCGACAGCTTTCATACCAATCGTCAGTTTAAAGGTTTATGCGGATTTCCTTCGCCTAGAGAGAGTGAATACGATGCTTTTGGAGTGGGTCACTCATCGACGTCCATTTCTGCAGCATTGGGTATGTCCGTAGCATCCTTGCTGAAAGGAGAGACAAATCGCAACGTAGTGGCTGTTATCGGCGATGGTTCCATGACAGGTGGTCTGGCATTCGAAGGCCTGAATAATACCTCTGTCGATAAGAATAATCTGTTGATCATTCTGAATGATAATCAAATGGCCATTGACCCTGTTCAGGGTGGATTTGCTCAATATCTGGTAGACATTACTACTTCACGAACATATAACAAGATTCGGTTTAAAGCATCCAATCTCTTAAGAAAATTGAATATTATCACCGATGAAAATATCCGGAGGATAACGCAATTCAACAATAGCGTGAAAGCTACTCTGACCAAGCAGAATAATATCTTTGAAGGATTAAATATCCGTTATTTTGGCCCGGTGGATGGTCATGATGTGGACGGCCTGGTACGGATTATGTCGGAAATAAAAAAATTCAATGGTCCGAAGGTCCTTCATGTTATTACCAAGAAAGGAAAAGGATATGAACCTGCCGAAAAGTCGGCAACCGTTTGGCATGCCCCCGGTAAGTTTGATGTCGAAACGGGAAAACGCAGCACAACGAATTCATCGGCTTCAGTTCCGCCTCTCTTTCAGGAGGTATTTGGTGAAACATTGCTCGAGTTGGCATTGGAGAACGATAAAATCGTGGCGGTAACTCCTGCCATGCCTTCAGGGTGCTCCATGACTATCATGCAAAAAGAACTTCCGAAACGGGTTTTTGATGTGGGTATTGCCGAAGGTCATGCCGTTACTTTTTCAGCCGGAATGGCAAAAGAGGGCTTGATACCTTTTTGCAACGTTTATTCTTCCTTTATGCAACGGGCTTACGACAACGTGATTCATGATGTCGCACTTCAGGAGCTGAATGTCGTACTGTGTCTCGATCGTGCCGGAATTGTCGGATCTGATGGCGCTACACATCACGGGCTGTTCGATTTGGCTTACATGCGCTGCATCCCCCATCTTACCATTGCCGCACCAAGGAATGAAATAGAACTCCGGAACCTGATGTTTACCGCACAGCAGCCCGACATGGGACCGTTTGTCATCCGTTACCCGCGTGGAAAAGGAACGATTATTGACTGGCATCAACCCATGAAAGCATTGGAGATTGGCAAAGGAGAATGTCTGAAACAAGGAAATGATCTGGCAGTCATAACCATTGGAACCATGGCAACGCCTGCTCATTTAGCTATCGAACAGGTGGAAAAAGAATATTCCGTTTCGCTTGCACATTACGACATACGCTTTCTGAAACCCTTGGATGAAGTGTTGTTGCATGAAATAGGAATGAAGTTTAAGAATATCATCACGATAGAAGATGGCGTTATTGAGGGTGGATTTGGTAGCGCTGTACTCGAATTTATGTCCGATCATAATTATACCGTTCATATGAAGCGGCTGGGAATTCCTGATAGCTTTATCGAACACGGAACCCCCGAAGAGCTGTATAATATGTTGGGATTAGATGCTAAAGGTCTTGCAAAAAGCATTTCCGAATATCTGAATAATTCCGGAGTGTTGAAACTTGAAAAGATGGAAGCTGAAAAATAAATATCCGTGTTTTGTTAATCATCTTTTGACAACGATTCATCTCCTGATTCCTGACGTGAATGAACCTCTTGGATACTGATTCCGAACAGGTATATCTGTCGTTATTTTAAATTATAGGTTTGATATTTATACTTCTCAGAATGCTGTTTGTCTGTTCCAAAATAACTTTTTTATTCAATCTCATCTTCTATGAAAACTCTTTTGTTTTGCTTTGTACTTTTCTTTTCAACAAATAGCTTTTCCCAATCTCCCTTACCTGCCAAAGAACCGTTGGTCAAATCGGTAAACATTCAGGAAAAAACGGCATTGACTAAACTTCTGAATGACAAGAACTGGAATGAACTTTTCCCCAACAGACATGATTATAAACCAAAGAAACGAAAGAAACAACCGACAACCGATTTTTATTCCTTCAAAGCATTTGTAGCTGCCGCCCGTTATTTCCCAGGCTTCCTTTCGGGAGATGCTGTTACTCAAAAGCGTGAACTTGCGGCTTTCCTGGCAAATATATCGCAGGAGACCAGTGCGGGATGGGATGAAGCACCCGGTGGCTATTTTAAGTGGGGCCTTTATTATGTGGAAGAAAATCAAAAAACACCGATGAATGACTACGCTGATTCGTCGAAAAAGAACTATCCTCCTGTGGCCGGCAAATACTATTTTGGAAGAGGCCCGAAGCAGTTGAGTTGGAATTATAACTACGGGCAATTCAGCGAGGCCTGGTACGGTTCGAAAGACACTTTATTGCTCCACCCTGAAAAATTGGCACACGACCCCTTGCTGTCGTTTGCATCGGCCATTTGGTTCTGGATGACCCCTCAGTTTCCGAAACCATCGTGTCACGATATCATGACCGGTAATTGGAAGCCTACTGCTAACGATATTCAAAAAGGGCGTGTACCTGGTTTTGGGGCTACTGTAAATATCATTAATGGCGGTGTGGAATGCGGTTTGGGAAAAGATCTTGATAAAACCACTTACCGTTACAGGTATTATCTGTATTTTTGTCAGTATTTCAATGTCTCCCCGGGAGAGAATATTAACTGTACCGATCAAAAGCCTTTCGGGCAATAAAATTAAACCGAAATAAGAATTATGTCGTTTCCATTTTATCAAACTGTTATTCATCAACTAATCAAATCGGATATTTGACTCTTCAATCCTAATTTTAATATGTATGAAACGCACTCTAATTATTATTTACGGGCTTTGCCTGCTGGTTCTTTACTCTTTTTCTCAGCCTTCTAAAATGGGAAAATACAACTTTAAGCCTTTTCAGTCACCGGTGAGTTTTGCTGTGGCCGACAAAAGAGCGGATTCTATTTTGTCCTTAATGACGCTTGATGAAAAAATAGAACTGATTGGAGGTCATAATTCTTTCTTTACGAAAGGATTTAATAAATATAAAATCCCACCATTCTATTTCTCGGATGCTACACAAGGTGTTCATATACGTAAAGATCTGGACAACACAGCTCAAAGATCTACTGCTTTCCCTTGCCCGTTGGCACTCACGGCTACCTGGAACCCATTTCTCGCAAACAAATATGCAAAGAGTATCGGCGAAGAATGTCGTGCAAACAACGTGGCCGTATTACTGGGACCGGGAATGAACATTTATCGCGTTGCTCAAAATGGACGTAATTTTGAGTATTTTGGTGAGGATCCTTTCTTGGCAGCCCGGATGGTTGAGAATTATGTGGTGGGTATGCAAGGTACCGGAACAATCGCTACATTGAAACATTTTCTGTGCAACAATACGGATTTCCATCGTCGCAGAACGAATTCAATCGTAAGCGAAAGAGCCCTTCATGAAATTTACTTGCCTGCTTTTAAGGCGGGTGTTGATGCCGGGGCTTTAGCCGTAATGACTTCGTACAATCAGGTAAACGGCGAATGGTCAGGTCAGAGCAACTACGTTATCAATCAGTTGCTAAAGAAAGAACTTGGATTTAAAGGGCTTGTAATGACTGACTGGTGGTCGGTTTATGATCCTGAAAAGGTGATTAAATCAGGTTTAGACCTTGAAATGCCGGGAGAAGGAAACAAAGATATACCCGATCTGACTGAAATCGGGGATATTTACCTTAGGTCAAATACGGCCAGACTTATACGCGAAGGGAAGGCCACTGAGGCTGATGTCAATCGTATGGCTAAAACCATTATGCGCGCATTTATTGCCATGGGTGATTATGACCATCCCGTCAAGGATGCCGCTTATTTGCAAAAATATCCTGAACATGAAAAAACAGCATTGCAGACAGCCCGTGAAGCTATTGTGTTGTTGCGCAATGAAAGAAATATACTGCCACTCTCTGCTAATGCAAAGAAAGATATACTGGTTGTCGGAAAATATATCGATAAAGTAGCCCGGGGATTAGGATCGGCTGAAGTAGAAGGCTATAACAACATTACATTGATAGATGCCTTACGTTCTGAATTCGGATCTTCTGTCACCTATACCAAAGAACCTACCGATGAACAGTTGAAAGCAGCCAGCTTTGTTGTGGTTAGTGTTGGTACCAGTGATAGCGAAGGTTGGGATAAACCGTTTGAAATTCCTGCCGAGAGCAACGCATTGGTCGGGAAGGTTGCAGCTGTCAACAAGAATATGGTAGTAGTGGTGAATGCCGGCGGCGGCTTAAAAATGACGGATTGGAACACCAAAGTCCCTGCTATTATCTATGCGTGGTATCTTGGACAAAACGGATATACAGCCTTAGCTGAAATTCTTTCCGGAAAAACGAACCCTTCGGGTAAATTACCCATCACTATTGAGAAAAAATTTGAAGACTCTCCCGGATTCGGATATATTCCTTCCGGAATGGAACTCTATACCGGTTGGGGTGGTGATGTCATTGCTCCAAAGATTCCCGTAATCGACATCAACTACAAAGAAGATGTTTTTGTGGGATACCGTTGGTATGAATCGAAAAAAATCACTCCGCTTTATCCGTTTGGATTCGGATTATCCTACACTTCCTTTGAATTTGGTAGTGCCAAAGCATCCAGTAATGAAATAAGCAAAAACGGAACTGTAACGGTAGAATTCGAATTGAGAAATACCGGAAGAAGAGCAGGTGCCGAAGTTGCTCAGCTTTATGTTCAGCCTCTGAAATCAAAGGTTGAGCGTCCTGTAAAAGAACTGAAAGCTTTTGCCAAAATGGAACTGAAAGCCGGTGAGACTAAGACAGTCACATTAAAGCTGAAGGGTAGCGAGTTTGCTTACTGGGATGTGAAATCTCACACCTGGAAAGTCGATGCAGGCAACTATAATCTGTTGATTGGCCCTGCCTCAAATAATATTAAACAAACAGTGAAAATAACTATCAAGTAGTTGGCGGATTTAAACATAAGTACTAACTAAAAAAAACAGAAACCATGGCAAAATCGCAGGATGCTAAGAAAACCGTAAAGAAAGATCCTCTTAAAACTCCAAAGGAGAAGAAAGAAGAAAAAAGAGAAAAAAAGATGAAGAAAGGTTGATACTTTTTCATGAATCGACAATTTCTGTTTTTATGTATAAAGCTCCGGGCTTTTCCCCTTCAGGGAAGATACCGGAGCTTTTTTATATCGTCATTTTCAAGCTAATTAATAAATGAATATTCCTGAGATCACTGTTCGTCAGGCTTTCGGGCTTTTCGTTCTTCGTTTTGAATAAATATCTCCTCCGTCGGTTTTCGGGTATTCCGGATAAAAACAGAACGCTTTCCTCCAAGTGCCCACGCAGTACACGCTTATCATTCCTCGGCACTCATTTCTCATTCCTCGTTCCTCATTTCTCATTTCTCGCTCCTCATTCCTCGTTCCTATTTCCAGCCTCTTTCCGCTTAAATCTCCTGATATAAAACAACATGAAGGCCATTGAAACTACTGCGGATAACCCATCGGATACCGGCATTGCTGCCCATACTCCTGTAAGGCCAAAAAACGGAGGTAAAATAAGCAAACATGGAACCAGAAACAAAAACTGACGCGTCAGACTCAGAAGAATGGATATTTTAGCCTTGCCAATAGATTGAAAGAAGTTGGTAATAACTATTTGTGAACCGATTATAGGAAACACAGCCACTGAGATCCGAAGTGCTTTTGCAGCGATAGCCTGTAATTCAATGTCCCGGGTGAAAAGCGAAGCCATGAAGGTCGGTATAAAGGTACCGATCAGAAACCCGATCGTCGTCAGTCCGGTTGCAATGATAATGGCATATTTTAAGGTGCTGAACATCCGGTCGTATATTTTGGCTCCAAAATTAAACCCGATAATAGGCTGGGTGCCCTGATTCAATCCGATGATAAACATGACTACCAATGTGTTTACGCTGTTGATGATGCCGAATGCGCCGATCGCTAAGTCGCCTCCGTAATGTATCAACGTGGAATTTACCAATATAATCACGAAGCATGTGGCTAACTGGATACTGAAAGGCGACAGGCCAATGCTAATGATCGACAGGACTATGCTTTTCTCCAACCTGAAGTTTTTACGGTGGAACCGTATAATCGTATTCTCCTTCATGAAATGTGACAAAACCCATACGGTGCCTACGAAAAAGGAAATGTTCGTAGCAAATGCTGCTCCGCGGATACCCCAGTGGAAGCCGAAAATAAATATCGGATCAAGTATAACATTGATCAGGGCGCAGATAATCATGGTGTACATGGCTTTTCTCGGATAGCCCGAAGCCCGCATGATGTTGTTGAATCCATAGCTCAGCGCCGAAAAGATCCCTCCGGGAATGATTATCCGCATAAAATCTTCGGCATATCCTATCGTTTTTGCGGTGCCTCCGAATAACCGCAATACATCACTCATAAATAGATAGGAAAGTATGATAACTGTTCCCGAAATGATAAACGTAAGGGTGAAAGCATTGCCCAGAATCTTCTCTGCCTTTTCCTTATTGTTCTCGCCTAATGTAATGGAAATACGCGAAGCCGAACCGACTCCGATCAGTACGCCGAACGCCATTAGTAAGATCATAAAAGGAAAAGTGAGTGCTAATCCCGAAATAGCTAACGAGCCTACACCCTGACCGATAAAGATCCGGTCGATGATATTGTAGAATGACATGACTACTGTGCCGACAATAGCAGGAAGAGAATATTCCCAAATCAGTTTTCCTATTCTCTCTGTTCCAAGTTTATTGGTAATAGTGGACGGATCAGTCATACGGTTTGTTTAATGGGTTTTAATAACAAGTGAAAAAACGTTTGGTAAAACGAATAAGGGAAGAACGTAAGAGCTAAGATTGTAAGGGGCAAGCAGCCGGAAGGTGAATTTTTGTATTGCCCTGCATCCTTTTTTTGTATCCTTTTCCATAACCGGACTCCCTCATTTCCCATTCCCCGTCTCTTACTTCTTACTTTCTTACTCCTTACCTCTTGCCTCTACAGCAGGTCGCTGGCTAATTCCGACAAATAGCTTCGTTCTCCCTTGATCAGGTTGATGTGGGCAAAGATATTTTGTCCGCGCATGCGATCGATCATATAAACCAGTCCGTTGGAAAGCATATCCAAGTACGGGGAGTCAATCTGTTGTATGTCTCCCGTAAATACAATTTTGGTGCCTTCTCCGGCACGGGTAATGATTGTTTTTACTTCATGGGGGGTCAGGTTCTGAGCCTCATCCACGATAAAGAAGGTGTCGCTCAGACTTCGTCCCCTGATGTATGCCAGGGCTTCAATGACAAGCTGGTTATTATGTTGCATTTCTTCAATCAACCGGATCTCTTTTCCCTGATACGAAAAGTTATGTTTTATCACGTTCAGGTTATCAAACAAAGGCTGCATATAAGGGGCCACCTTTTGTTTCTCGTCACCCGGCAGGAAGCCGAGGTCTTTATTTCCCAACGCCACGATAGGACGCGCCAGCAGGATTTGTTTATATACATCATTCTTTTGTAAGGCCGCTGCCAGGGCCAGTAATGTTTTTCCGGTTCCCGACTTTCCCGTCAAAGCCACCAACTTAACGTCATCATCCAGCAATACATTCATTGCGAACGATTGTTCCGCATTCCGCGGCTCTATACCGAATGCACGTTCTTTTTCTATCCGTTTCACCAGCCCTGTCTGCGGAATATAACGGGCCAGCACGCTGGAACGTACGCTCTTCAGTATGAAGCATTCCTGCGGATCAATATCCGAAGCAAATGCCAGGTCGTCCAACGGTATCGTGCCGCCTTCCTTGTATAACCTGTCAATAAGTTCCGGCGGAACGTTTTCATATGTTTCGTGTGTTTTTTCAAATACATTAATATCGGTCACCTTATCATTGATATAATCTTCGGCCTCCAATCCCAGCGAGAGCGCCTTCATCCGCAGGTTTATATCTTTTGACACTAAAATGGTCCTGCTGTTTTTCTTCTTTTCCCGCAGGGTATATGTGCTTGCCAGGATGCGATGATCGGAACTTTTTTCGATAAACGATTTCGCTATTATTTCCGGATATTCGCCTCCTGTCAGGATAAATAGCTTCCCTTTCCCTTCACCCAAATCGGCACCTCGCTTAAATAGTTTGTCATCAGCTATCAAATCCAGTTCCCGTGCAAACTCCCGTGCATTAAAATTGATTTGTTCATTTCCTTTTTTGAAATGATCGAGTTCCTCAAGTGCCACGATCGGTAAATAAATATCATTTTCCTCGAAATTGTAAATACATTTATAATCATGAAGAATAACATTTGTGTCCAACACGAAATTTTTCTTTGCTCCCATACTCTCTAACTGTTTAATGATGAGGAATATTAATAATTATTTAATGTTGCAATAAAAATAGGCATTTCTATTGGTTTAAACATGCTTTTTGGTTAAATAGTTCTCTGCAAGGTGTCTTTTAATTTCACGCATTGCCGATGCAGAAAGGAAAACAGAGCAAACAATGGAATGGTTGTCTGCTTAATTCTTTTCAAAACCGGCTTTCGGCAGTCCTTATTCAAGTCTTTCGTCCTTCGTGTTTGGTTCACCTTTCATTCTTCTTTTATTCTTTGTTTGTTCTTATATAATCCATATATAAATCATATATGTTCCGTATATAAATCATATATAACCCCTATTTATATAGATAGGGATTATATATGGATTAAATAAGATTTATAAATTATTTAGTTACTTTTGTATATTGAATGAACGAAGAATGAACGAAGAATAAAGGACGAGCAAATAGCGAATGGAAGGATATCAGTGGAAACGACGCTGAATCGGGTAAGCTGATAGTCAATGGATAATCAACCTATTAATACATCAATGTTATGGCCATAGTAAAAGGATTTGAGCAAATGACGGGCAGTATGCAGGGAGTCAGCTTCTATACCCGCCGGGGAAGTGACAAAGTCATTATGCGCACCAAGGGAGGTGCCACTAAGGAGCAAATAGCCCGGTCGCCCCGGTTTGAGAATTCGCGTAAACAAAACAAAGAGTTCGGAGGATGCGCGAAGTTTGCATCGAAGACCCGTTGTGCCTTCGGCGGGTTGCATAGTCTGGCGGATTATAATCTCACTCCAGTGCTGACAGGGATTGGTAAAAGCCTGATGAAACTGGATTCGACATCGGAAGTGGGCAAACGGACCGTGATACTGTCGGAACACAAAGACGCATTGAAAGAATTTAATTTTAACCGCAATTATCCGTTCAACACGGTATTATGCGTTTCACCTCAATGGGTGTTGGATCGGGAGACGTTACAGGCAGTGGTGACGGTTCCACGGATCAATACGGACGTTGATTTGCTGAATATTCGGAAATTGCCTTTCTTTCGGTTGATCGTGGCGATTGGCACCGTGTCGGATATGGTGTTTAATCAGGCTAAAGATCAATATGAACCGATGGTAGCCGAATTGAACGGGGCAAGCCGGACAGTAGCCGGTGATTGGAATTCTACGCAGATGATCCTTCCGGAGCAGATCATGACGGTGCAAATGCCGGCATCGCAGATTGGATTTCTGACGGATAATGTCAGTGTATTGCTGAGTATGGCGATTGAGTTCGGAAATACAGGCTTTACGGGACAGCCCGTGGAAGTGAAATATGCGGGTTGCGGTAAAGTCATTGCGGTGGAATAAACCTCAAATTCCGCCTTCAATTTTCAGATTTGTCGAGTGGTATCCGGTAATTATTTACATCGGGGTATTCTATTTGTGACTGATTTTAAGCTATGAAAATTGAAATTACCGGACAAAATTGTAAATAATAAATAATATAAATGTAATAAGGACACTTTTTCTGTTAAAGCTTTACAGTTCTGTTACCGCGACAAAATTTAGAGCAGAATAATATTATCTTTGCAATCATTTTAAATTTATAATTCATGCAACAAATGTTGAAACCCGAGTATATATTCGAGACAAGTTGGGAAGTCTGCAACATGGTAGGAGGTATTTATACCGTACTTTCGACCCGGGCAGCAACCCTTCAACAACGGTATCAGGATAAACTGATTTTTATAGGACCTGATGTCTGGATACACAAACACTGTCCGTATTTTGAAGAAATACCCGGATTATATGAAGAATGGAAGACTTATACCGACGAGACATATCACTTGAAAATACGTGTAGGTCGTTGGAATATCCCCGGGAAACCAATAGCAGTGCTGGTCGATTTTATGCCGTTAATGGCGCAGAGGAATGAAATATACGGCCGCATATGGGAGCAGACAGGCGTTAATTCGATAGCTGCCAATGGTGATTATGACGAATCATCCATGTTCGGTTATTCAACCGGGATGATCATTGAAAGTTATTACCGGTTTTTTAAACTGAATAATAAGAATCAGGTGGCTGCTCATTTCAATGAATGGATGACAACTTTCGGAGCATTTTACATTAAGAATAAACTTCCGGAAGTAGCAACTTTATTTACCACGCATGCGACTTCGATTGGCCGCTCCATTGCGGGAAATCACAAGCCGTTGTATGATTATCTGAATGAGTATAATGGCGATCAGATGGCCTACGAGCTAAATATGGTTTCGAAGCATTCTACAGAAAAGACGGCCGCCCACTTGGTGGATTGTTTTACGACGGTGAGTGAAATAACCGGTATTGAATGTGAACAACTGCTGGATAAAAAACCGGATGTGATCACACCCAACGGTTGGGAAGATGACTTTATACCGAGAAGTAAAGAGTTCGCGGCGAAACGTTCGGAAGCACGTTCTACATTACGAAAGGTAGCCGAAACGTTGCTCGGATATGAGTTGAAGGAAAATGCCCTGTTTGTCAGTACGGCCGGAAGGTACGAATATAAGAATAAAGGGATCGATACCTTTTTGGAATCGTTGAAACTATTGACTGATCATACCGGTCTGGAAAAAGAAATTGTTGTGTTTATTATGGTTCCTGCTTATATCAAGGGCTCCCGGATAGATTTAGCATCGAGCTTATTACATCCGGAGAATAAACTTCAAACAGAGAATCGTTTTACTACGCATGAATTGTATGATTACTACAATGATAATGTGATGTCGGCGATTCATTGGTACCATTTTTCGAATGCACAAACCAGTACCGTGAAGATTGTTTTCGTACCATCTTATTTAAACGGAGAAGATGGTATTTTCAACAAACCGTATTATGACTTGTTGATTGGTATGGACTTAACGGTGTTCCCATCGTATTATGAACCTTGGGGATATACCCCTCTCGAAAGTATCGCTTTCTCGGTGCCAACGATAACGACCGATTTGTCAGGCTTCGGGCAATGGGTATCGCACAATCTCCATGAAATAGAACAAGGGGTAGGGGTTATCCATCGTTCGGACTATAATGGTTATGTCGTGGCCCAGCATATTGCCGATATGATTTATCAATTCGCTTCATATAATGAAACAGAGATAAAAGATATACGGAAGAAAGCTGCTGTGATTGCCGAAAAAGCCCTTTGGAAACACTTTATTTCCTATTATGACAAAGCCTATGATATTGCACTTGCCAATAAAAATAAGCGAAATAAAGTTGGGGAAACAAAATAGTTATGCAAACGATTGAAATGAATTTCAAAAGTTTTAAAATACATTGTAACGTTTGCAAGACCTTTTTGATTATTTTTGCAACCGGAATTTTATATGATTAGTTTAAAAAAACTTATTGCGTAGATAAGTGTTAGTAAAATAAAAAAGATATATAAAGCGTATGAAACTTAAAGTTAATAATGTAAATGAGACGAACTTAAAGGAGATTAATGTGAAATCACATTTACCTGCCAGTTTGAGTAAATTAGAAGAAATAGCCCAAAACATTTGGTGGACGTGGGACAGCGAAGCGAAAAATCTGTTTCGCCAAATCGACCGCGAAGCCTGGATTGAAGCTGCTTCCAATCCGGTATTATTACTGAATATCTTGAATTATGAGAAGCTGGTTGCATTGGGTGAAAACACTGAATTTATCAAAAAAGTAGAAACTGTTTACAATGCCTATCAAGCCTATATAAACGTTCCGAAAAGCACCAAAACACCTTCGATTGCCTACTTCAGTATGGAATACGGATTAACGGAAGTGTTGAAAATATATTCCGGCGGTTTAGGAGTGCTTGCAGGTGATTATTTAAAAGAAGCCAGTGATAGCAATGTTGATTTAACAGCTATTGGTTTTTTATATCGTTACGGGTATTTTACACAGTCTCTATCGGTTGATGGTCAACAGGTAGCTGTTTATGAAGCTCAGAATTTCAATAATCTTCCATTAAAACAGATGAAAGATGAAAATGATGAACCGATCATTATTGAAGTACCTTATCCGGGTCGTACAATTTATTCGTATCTGTGGAAAGTATCGGTAGGGCGTATTGCTCTCTATTTGCTGGATACCGATAACGAAATGAATAGTGAATATGACCGTCCTATTACCCACCAACTATATGGAGGTGACTGGGAAAACCGCATGAAACAGGAGATCCTGTTGGGAATAGGTGGTATTCTGGCACTTAAGAAATTAGGAATTGAAAAAGAAGTTTATCATTGTAATGAAGGACATGCCGCTTTAATAAATGTTCAACGGTTAGTTGATTTGGTTGCGGATAAGAATCTTTCGTTTAATGAAGCATTGGAAATTGTTCGCTCAAGTTCTCTTTATACCGTTCATACGCCTGTTCCGGCGGGACATGATAGTTTTGACGAAACGCTGTTCCAGAAGTACATGAGCGAGTATCCTGCAAAATTAAAGCTTAGCTGGGATGAATTTATCGATATGGGACGTGAACATCCGGGCGATCATAATGAAAAATTCAGTATGAGTACTTTTGCATGTAACACCTGTCAGGAAGTAAACGGCGTAAGCTGGTTGCATGGAAAAGTATCGCAGGAAATGTTCCAGCCGATATGGAAGGGTTATTTTCCTGAAGAGTTACACGTCGGTTATGTGACAAATGGTGTTCACTTACCAACATGGACTTCTTCGGATTGGAAAGCGGTTTACGAAAAGTATTTTACGAAAGCATTTTATGCCGATCAGTCAAATTTGAAAATATGGGAAGGCGTATATAAGATTCCGGATCAGGAAATATGGCACACGCGCATGGGCCTGAAGAATAAACTGGTTGATTATATTAAGGGTCAGTTCCGTGAAGACTGGTTGAAGAATCAGGGTGATCCATCTAGAATCGTTTCCGTCCTTGAGGCAATTAACCCCAATGCACTGATTATTGGCTTTGGCCGCAGGTTTGCAACGTATAAACGGGCACACTTGCTTTTTACCGATTTGGAACGGTTGGAACGTATCGTAAACGATCCCCTGCGTCCTGTTCAGTTTCTGTTTACCGGGAAAGCTCATCCTGCAGATGGAGGAGGTCAGGGCTTAATTAAACGAATTGTGGAAATATCCCGTATGCCACAGTTTATGGGAAAAGTGATCTTCCTTGAGAATTATGATATGCGGTTAGCAAAACGTTTGGTTTGCGGCGTTGATATATGGCTTAATACACCGACCCGTCCGCTGGAAGCTTCCGGAACTTCAGGAGAAAAGGCTCAAATGAATGGTGTACTTAACTTCTCGGTTCTCGATGGATGGTGGCTCGAAGGCTATGTGAAAGGTGCAGGCTGGGCATTGACTGAAAAACGTACATATGAAAATGATGTGCACCAGGATCAATTGGATGCTGCAACTATTTACAGTATGCTTGAAAATGAAATCATTCCGCTTTATTATGCAAAAAATACAAAAGGCTATTCTCCGGAATGGATTCAATATATAAAGAATTCAATTGCTCAAATTACTCCTCGTTTTACTACCAAACGAATGATCGATGACTATATCGCTCGTTTCTACACCAAACTGTCGTCACGTTCTGCATTGTTGAAAGCAGGTAATTATACCAAAGCAAAAGAAATAGCCGCGTGGAAGGAAAAAATAGCAACAGGTTGGGATAATATTGAAGTTGTCTTTATGGATGTACCTGAAAAGCTTATTCATAATCCGGAAGTAGGAGAGGTTAACTCTATAAGTATTGTTATCGATGTTCATGAAATCAATGATAAAGGTATTGGAATTGAGTTGGTGTCTACGAAATTAGGAAAGAATAATGTGGATACTCTTTATGATGTACAGGAACTAAAGCTCGTTAAAACAGAAGGGACTAAATTATTTTTCCATTTGGATTATCAATTGAACATGGCCGGTACGTTTAAATATGGTTTCCGTATGTTCCCTAAGAATGAAGACTTACCACACCGTCAGGATTTCTGCTATGTACGCTGGATCTAGTCTAATTGATAAGTATCTATAAATAAAAAAACTCTGAACGAAAGTTCAGAGTTTTTTTATTTATAGATTGTCTTTAAAAAATAAAAACAAAATAGAAAGTCGTATTACTTAAGCATTTTTTGCTTTCAACAAAATAGCTTTGAAAGCTTCAGGATGATTCATAGCTAAATCAGCTAATACTTTACGGTTCATCTCAATTCCTGATTTGTGTAAAGCACCCATCAATTTTGAATATGACATACCTTCCAAACGTGCAGCCGCATTAATACGTTGAATCCATAATGCACGGAAGCTACGTTTCTTGTTTTTGCGATCACGATAGGCATATTGCAATCCCTTTTCCCATGTGTTTTTGGCAACGGTCCAAACGTTACGACGGCCACCAAAATAGCCCCTGGTAAGGCTTAAAATTCTTTTTCTTCTTTTACGTGAAGCGACGTGGTTTACTGATCTTGGCATAATTAAAATGATTTGTGAATGTTAGCGTCGCGTTTCACGGCGAACTTTAGGCTAAAGGCATTCGGTTTTTGAATAAGAAAATGTGATTAAAAAGTGAAAGTTGACAATTATTTCATACAAAGCATTTCCTTCACATTCGTCAGGTCGGTCTTGTGAACAAGAGCTCCGTGAGTCAGGTTACGTTTCTGTTTTTTTGTCTTTTTTGTCAAAATGTGACTTTTAAAAGCATGTTTTCTTTTGATCTTTCCTGTTCCGGTAAGGGAGAACCTTTTTTTAGCACCGGAGATAGTTTTCATTTTTGGCATTGTTACTATATTTAAATTGTATAATCCGAATTTGTGCTGTTTATTTCAGCTTTTTAGGTGAAAACATGATTATCATGCGTTTTCCTTCTAATTGCGGTAGTTGATCTACTTTGGCATATTCTTCTAAGTCACTAGCAAAACGGAGTAATAAAACTTCGCCCTGTTCTTTAAAAAGAATGGAACGTCCTTTGAAGAATACGTAAGCTTTTACTTTGCAGCCTTCTTTCAAAAAGCCTTGTGCATGTTTTAATTTGAAATTATAATCGTGATCGTCAGTTTGTGGACCAAAACGGATTTCTTTCACAATTACTTTTGCCGTCTTTGCTTTTGATTCTTTCTCGCGTTTTTTAATTTGGTACAAAAACTTTTGATAATCAACTATTTTACAAACCGGCGGTACAGCATTAGGCGATATTTCTACCAAATCTAATTCGAGTTGATCGGCTACTCGCATGGCTTCTTCAAATGAGAATACGCCCTGTTCTACATTATCACCTACCAAACGAACTTCTTTTAACCCTTTAATCTTATCGTTTATCCGATTGGGTTGCTCTTTTACTCTTCCTCTTTGAGGCCTGATGGTTAATTGTTTAGCTATTGCTTGTTTCCTCCCTAATTTTAAACGGTGAATAAATTTTACGTGTGCTTTTTGAGCCCGCAAATATAATACTTTTATTTGAATTTATTGCTGTAATGTGAAATATATTCTAATAAATAAAAAAGTACGGGATATATAACTTTCATTTAATCTGATTGTTGTTCTTTTAGTTTTATAAGATGCTCTTCTAATCTGTCCATAGCGGTCCTGATATTTTCCAACGAATTGGCATATGAGAATCGAACAAAACCTTCACCTCCTGTTCCAAAGTCTATTCCCGGAGTGATACCTACATGTGTTTTTTCCAATACATTGAAGGCGAAATGATACGAATTGGATGTGAATTTGCGAGCATCGCAGAAAACGTAAAATGCTCCCTGAGGCTCCGTGTGAATCACAAATCCCATTTGTTTTAGCCTTTTTATCATATAGATACGCCTTTCGTTGTAGATGTTTCGCATGTGATCCACATCCGTTTTGGCTTCTTTCAGTGCTGTGATACCAGCCTTTTGAGCGGTACTTGGCGCACAGATAAACAAGTTTTGTTGCAAAATCTGTAGTGAGCGCATATATTCTTTCGGTGCAATCAGATAACCGAGCCGTAAACCGGTCATGGCAAATCGTTTTGAAAAACCATTAATAACAAATGCTTTATCTGTAAATTCAAGAATTGAAGATGCCCTGCCTTCATACACTAATCCGTGGTATATTTCATCGGAAATTATAGGGATGCCTAAAGAAGCCAATTCTTTATAGACATTATCATTCACCAGTGTCCCGGTCGGATTCATTGGTGAGTTGACGAAGATAGCGCGGGTTTTGTCTGTTATTTTCTTTTTTATTTCGTCTATATCGTATTGAAAATCACATTCGGCATGTAGCGGTACACAAACCGGCTCGGCATGACAAGCCAGCGCGAAGTTACGGTAACAGGGATAGCCGGGATTCGACATAATAACTTCATCGCCTGCCTGACATAGCAACATTAATGTCATTAAAATAGCCGGCGAAGATCCTGATGTGACTAAAATACAATCCGGATCGACAGTTACGTTATATTCCGATTTGTAGAAATCGCTTATGGCCGATCGCAACTGTGGATCCCCCAGTGAATGGGTGTAATGAGTAGCCCCGCTTAACTGTGCTTCAATGGCTGCTTTTGTGACACACTCGGGCATGTCAAAATCCGGTTCGCCAACTTCCAAATGTATAACATCTATTCCTTCACGTTGTAATTCGTTGGCTCGTTCCAAGACATCCATGACAATGAATGAGGTCATTCGTTCTATTGTTTTGTTCATGATTTCAGATTTCTGAAAATTTGTACAAAAGTAAATAAAAAGACAGAAGCACAGGTAAGAGTCGTGATAAAATCGGATAAATAGTTAACCGTTTCTTTTCTGATATTTATTATCTTTTGGCCTGTCCTGAAGATTGATTTTCCATTCTCTACTTTTTCCCCGTTTTCTGTTCCTCTCTAGCATTTTTACGCTTACTCCGGTTTCTTCCATTGTTTTAATCCGGGTTTGGATTCGCTATAGAGTAATGATATTCTTCGTCGTTAATTGGTTTTTACCAAGACATTTCTTCAATATTATATGTTATCAGTCAATAGAAATATGTATATCAATGTCGTATCGCTAAAACCGATCATGCTTTTTTTCTGCAGTCACGACTTTTAATCTCTGTTTCGGTTCGTCAAAACTGCTCGACAGTTAATTCTTTTATATGTTATTCGTTGTTTGTATAGAGGGGGTTTAGAGAGACTTCAGTTAGGGTTCAGAGAGGGTTCAGAGAGGGTTAGGAGAGGTACGCCTCATTGAACCCTCTTTCAAGCCCTTTTGGAAAGTCTCCGATTCCACTTTATGCCAGATATGAATCAGCCGGAATAGGAAAGGCAGAACGCCGGTAACCAGAATTTTAGAAAATAAAATCGAGTATTTGTTGTATTCCTGTGACGCTTCAACTAGTTCTTGTTGTGTCTGACATCTCAATATTCAGTAAAAATATATATTGAATCAGGAGATAGGACACTCGCGTGGGTAACTATATAAAAAAGGTATTCAAATTGTTTGCAGACAGTAAACTCGTCAAGCGTGCCAGCCTGATGGCATTGATGGGTTGTTTTTTTTACCGGACGGAAGGAAAAACAGCCAGATTAAGAACTCCTTGCCAACGTTAGCAAGGAGTGGCTGATATTATTTTGTTTCAACTACCGAACATTAGATATTGCAGATTTATAAAAATAGTACTACCTTTGTCGGACTTTTTTGAAAAAGAAAGTGTGATGGGAAATTAAGCGACTAATCACTTAAAAATCAACGCTTAAATTTTGAGTAACACAAAAAACAAACAGAATGAAAACATTTGAATTAAAAGGAACAGTGAGAACTGTTTTGGGAAAAAAGGCTACAAAAGCTGAAAGAGTTGTTGATAACGTGCCATGCGTATTGTATGGAGGTGCTGAAAACACTCATTTTATAACCACAATTAGTGAAATTCGCAAATTGATTTATACTCCGGAAGTATTTGTTGTCAATTTGGATATTGATGGAAAAAAGACAAAATCCATCATGAAAGCGTTGCAATTTCATCCTGTAAGTGATAAAGTATTGCACATTGACTTTCTTGAACTAACGGAAGATAAACCGGTAGTTGTTGAGCTTCCTGTTAAATTGGAAGGATTAGCTGAAGGTGTTAAAGCCGGAGGTAAATTAAGTCTTGAAATGCGTAAATTGAAAGTAAAAGGATTGTACGCTCAAATTCCGGAAAATATCGTTATTAATGTTAGCGAATTAGGATTGGGAAAATCTATTCAGGTTGCTAAAGTATCTGTAGAGAACCTTGAAATTTTGAATAACAAAAATGCTGTTGTTGCACAAGTTAAATTGACAAGAGCTGCCCGTGGAGCTGCTGCAACTGCACCAGCTAAATAATTGTTTCTATCATGAAATACTTAATTGTCGGATTGGGCAATATCGGTGCTGAGTACCAAAATACCCGCCACAACATAGGTTTTACAATATTGGACGCTTTTGCTAAGGCGTCCAATGTTTTTTTTACAGAAAACCGTTATGGTTCCACCTGTGAGGTAAAGATAAAAGGTCGCACCCTGATATTGCTGAAACCTTCTACGTTTATGAATTTGAGCGGAAATGCCGTGCGGTACTGGATGCAAAAAGAGAATATCGAAATAGAAAATGTATTAATTGTTGTTGATGATTTAGCTTTGCCCTTTGGCTCGCTTCGATTGAAACCGAAAGGATCGGACGCCGGTCATAACGGGTTGAAGAATATCCAGGAGATACTGGGTCATAATAATTATGCCCGTTTGCGATTTGGCCTTGGCAATGACTTTTCGAAAGGACAGCAAATTGCATACGTGCTGGGGAAATGGACGAATGAGCAATCGGATCTGTTGCCCGAGCGTGCCGAACGAGCGGTTGAAATAATCCGCAGTTTTTGCTTGGCCGGGTTGGAACTGACCATGACGCAATTTAATAATAAGTGATTGGTTGATTAGTTGATTGGTTGAAAAAGTCAGCTGTGTTGAATGAGAAATTTTCAGTTTTTGCTTCTAATCAAATAATTCAATTAGCTCAATAACCCAATCAAACGATTAATCCGTCGACCAATAAAAATAAGATGAAAACCGAAGTTCGTATTGATAAATGGCTATGGGCTGTTCGTTTGTTCAAAACCAGAACGTTAGCAGCCGATGCTTGCAAGAAAGGTAAAGTTATTATTCAAAATATACAGGTGAAGCCCTCCCGAAATATAAAAGTGGGGGACGTAATATCCATTAAACGCAATCCAGTATTGTTTTCGTTTAAAGTGTTGGCTTTATCCGAAAATAGAATGAATGCCAAATTAGTGCCGGACTTTATGCTTAATGTCACGAGTGCCGATCAACTGGAGTTGATTGAATTAGCGAAGTTAGCCGGACGTACTGGTCGGGATCAGGGAACCGGACGACCAACTAAAAAAGAACGTCGGGAACTGGATGACTTCATTGAACCGACATTTATGGATGAAGATGGAGACTGGGATTTTGATATTAATTAATGTGTTGATCGGTAAACCGGTTAATTGAGTTACCAAGTTGATTTAAAATATTGTTTTTAAATTATAAAGCAGAAAATCATGTTTATTGCAAGAAAACTTAAAAAGGAAAATGTCTGCGAATATCTGCTCTATATGTGGCAGGTAGAAGATATGATCCGAGCTTTTAATCTCAATATCGACTTAATCAACGAACGAATTATTGCACAATATCCTGTTTCGGAAGATGAACGTAAAAGCCTGTATGATTGGTATGAAAGCTTGATTGAAATGATGCGGCTTGAAAATGTTCAGACCGACGGGCATTTACAATTAAACAAAAATATCATTATTGAACTGGATGAATTACATGGTCAATTACTTCGTTCAGGAAAAGAAGCTGGGTATTCGGCAAAATTTTATCATGTTTTGCCATTTATTTCGCAGTTGAAGAAACAGCAGGATAACATGCAACTTAATGATATTGAAATATGTTTCAACTTCCAATATGGAATCATGTTGTTACGAATGAAAAAGGCCGAAATAACACTTGAAACCCTTCAGGCTCAAACAGAAATAAGCAAGTTTATGGTGTTGTTGGCAAAGAATTATTTACTCTATAAATCCGGAGAATTGGATTTTGATGAACAATAAATTCCTTAAACAGCTACAGATTGCGAAATTTTATATAATTTTGTAGTGTTTAAAGATAACGTAAAGTGCTGGTGAATTAATATGTTTTTAATTGTAACTTGTAACTAAAAGATTTATTTTTTATGAAAGGCATCGTATTAGCAGGAGGTTCGGGTACCCGTTTATATCCTATTACTAAAAGTATTTCCAAGCAAATCATCCCTGTCTATGACAAACCAATGATTTACTATCCTTTGTCGGTGTTAATGTTAGCCGGTATCCGTGAGATACTGATTATTTCAACCCCCCAGGATATTCATCTTTACGAAAATCTCTTAGGTAACGGTGACGATTTAGGCATTAAACTTGTTTATGCCATTCAACCTTCGCCGGACGGATTAGCGCAGGCATTCGTTATCGGTGAAGAATTTATCGGTAATGACAGCGTTTGCATGGTGCTGGGCGATAATATATTCTATGGTTTTGATTTTTCACGTACACTTCGTGAAGCTGCAACTATGAAAGATGGAGCTGTTGTCTTTGGTTATTATGTAAACGATCCGGAACGTTATGGTGTTGCCGAATTTGACTCAACAGGTAAAGTGCTTAGCTTGGAAGAAAAGCCTGCTGAGCCAAAATCAAATTATGCAGTAACGGGTCTGTATTTCTACAGTAACGATGTAGTGAAGAAAGCAAAGGCCTTGAAGCCATCGAAACGTGGTGAATTGGAAATTACCGACCTAAACAGGCTTTATCTTGAAGAAGAACGCCTCAGTATGAAAATGATGGGACGTGGCATGGCATGGTTAGATACAGGAACCCACGATAGTTTGTTAGAGGCTTCGAACTTTATCGCGACAATCGAGAATCGTCAGGGCTTGAAAGTAGCATGTATTGAAGAAATTGCATTTAGATATGGTTATATTGATAAAGAACAATTGCTGAAACTCGCTGAGCCGCTCAGAAAAAATCATTACGGCGAATACCTGATAAAGATCGCTAATGAAAAGTCAATTGTCAATGTAATAATGTGACAATTTCATGATGAGTTGATTCGTTAATTGTGTTTAATCAACTCGAAATTCATAAAATTCATTTAATTTATATTTAATGGAAATAATAAAAACTCCAATTTCTGATTTAGTGATTATTAAACCTCGCGTTTTTGCAGATGCCCGGGGCTTCTTCTTCGAAACATATAACGAAAAGAGCTATAATGAAGCTGGAATTGACACCCATTTTTGTCAGGATAATCAATCCAAATCTTCCTATGGAGTCATTCGCGGACTACACTATCAACTGAATCCGCATAGTCAATCGAAACTAGTTTCGGTAGTTCAAGGTGCAGTTTGGGATGTCGCTGTTGATTTACGTGCAGCTTCACCTACTTACGGACAATGGTATGGTGTGGAACTTACAGAAGAAAATCATTTACAGTTTCTGATACCTCAGGGATTTGCTCATGGCTTTTCGGTGTTGAGTGAAACTGCTGTATTCTCGTATAAATGCGATAACTTCTATAGCCCTACCCTTGAAAGGGGTATTCTGTATAATGATCCGGCTTTGGCTGTTGATTGGAAAATTTCAGCAGATAAAGCTATCATTTCTGATAAAGATACAAAACATCAATTATTTAAAGATTCAGAAAAAAATTTCTGAATTATGTTGAATCGTAGAATCGATTTCTAATTAATAATTTATATCAATTAATCCCGATAGGTAACCGAACACGGAGCAACTGTCTTAGTATTTGATGTCTACTCCTTACCTCTTGCCTCTTACTTACTAAAAAGCTATGCAAACTATCTTAATCACCGGTAGTCACGGGCAACTGGGCAATGAAATGCAACAGGCTGCCAATCGTTTTCCGGATTTCAATTATCTCTATACGGATGTCGAAGACCTCGATATTTGTGATAAAGCGGCACTCAGTACTTTTGTAAAAGCAAATCATGTCAATATTATCGTTAATTGTGCTGCATACACAGCGGTAGATAAAGCGGAAGATGATGTGGAGCTTTGCTATAAAATAAATTCAGATGCTGTTCTGAATATAGGAGAGGTGGCTACTGAAAACGGGCTAAAAGTCGTGCATGTTTCTACCGATTATGTGTTCGATGGCACCAATCACATTCCTTATAAAGAAGATCAGGAGGTTTGTCCTGCCACCGTGTATGGAAAGTCGAAATTGGCAGGTGAGCAGGCTTTATTTAGTAGCTGTAAACAAGCAGTCATTTTACGTACTGCCTGGCTTTACTCTTCGTTTGGCAACAACTTTGTAAAAACAATGATGAAATTAGGGACTGAACGTGATTCTATCAATGTTATATTTGACCAGATAGGTACACCTACATATGCTGCCGACCTGGCTGATGCTATCCTGAAGGTATTAAGTCACGAAACCTTTGTTCCCGGTATTTATCATTTCTCTGATGAAGGAGCATGTAGTTGGTACGATTTTACAAAGTCCATTCATCGCATTGCCGGCATATCCTGCGACGTTCGTCCCATTGAAGCGAAGGATTATCCTGCCCGTACTCCACGACCTCATTACAGCGTTCTAAACAAAGCTAAAATTAAAAGTACATACGGTATCGTTCTTCCTCATTGGGAAGAGAGTTTAGAAAAATGTATTGAAATACTAACGCAAATTTAATTCTCTGAAATCAATAAAACACAAAGCGACTGATTCAAATATTTGAATCAGTCGCTTTGTGTTTTATTGATAACGGTTCGCTTTTATACAGCCTTAAAGCTCATATCAAGACTTTTTACCGAATGGGTTAATGCACCTACCGAAATAAAATCGACGCCACATTTGGCATATTCTTTCAAGGTGTCAAAGGTGATTCCGCCTGATGATTCGGTTTCATATTTTCCTCCGATTATTTCTACAGCTTTTCGGGTGTTTTCGGGACTAAAGTTATCGAGCATAATTCTATCTACCCCTCCAATAGCCATTACACGGGAAATTTCATCAAAGTTACGGACTTCTATTTCTATTTTTAGGTTTTTATTCTTTTCTTTTAAGTACTCGTGTGTTCTTTGAATGGCTTTTTCAATGCCTCCGGCAAAGTCCACATGGTTATCTTTGAGAAGGATCATGTCGTAAAGTCCTATTCGGTGATTGACACCACCGCCGATTTTTACTGCTTCTTTTTCGAGCAATCGGAGTCCCGGTGTAGTCTTGCGGGTATCCAATACGCGTGTTTTTGTCCCTTCAAGCGCTTTGACGTATTCACGGGTACGTGTTGCCACGCCGCTCATACGTTGCATAATGTTCAACATTAAACGTTCTGTCTGGAGCAGGGATTGTATTTTCCCTTCTACAATAAAAGCAATGTCTCCCACTTTTACTTCAGTGCCGTCGGTGATATACACTGTCATTTTAAGCTCCGGATCGAATGCCTGAAAGATTTCGCGGGCAATCTCCACTCCGGCCAATACACCGTTTTCTTTGATGATTAATTGTGATTTTCCTATTGCAGACGCAGGGATACAGGATAGGGTTGTATGGTCACCATCGCCTATATCTTCGGCGAACCACAGGGAAATTAATTGTTTAAAATCATTAGTCATTTGAAGGTTCAATTCTTAGTTGTTGTATTTCATTTTTTCGTGTCAGAACATATAATCGGAAGCTACCGGTAGTTGTTTTGAGGGTTCCAATCGCAAAACTGGCCGCATCTTTATTGCCCTTATGCAACAATTGAAATCCAGTTATATGATTCTTTCGGAAAAAATCGGTAATAATTTCTCTTGCTTGTGATTTGCTGTATACATCGCTTTTATTTTCAATAAATAGCTCCACATTGGAATTCAAATAATTTGAAAGCTGGTTAGCATTGCCATTATTTAAGGCCGTAATAATTTCAGACGGCACTTCAACAGACTGTGCTGTCAGCATTGGAATCGCAATAAAGAAGCATGCGCTGAGCAAAAATAATTTAATCATTTTCATACTACATATAACTTTTTTGCAAAAACATTTTCATTCGAAATGATTTCTCGTATAAAAATGCCATATTTGCATATGATTATGGATTTCGGTTACAAAAGTACATTAATTAATTTATTGCGACCATAAATTGAGCGATTTTTTCTTTTTGTTCTTGTCGTTGTAACAGAAAATTAAATTCGACTCTTGTGCGAAATTTCTACTAAGTAATAGGAATAATTTAATGTTCTATTTGTTTGGTACTTTGAAATAATATTAGTATATTTGTCTCAACATGAGATATATAAAACTAAAAACAGAGGATATTGAACTATTAGAATTGCTTGTCAAG
>Ga0302287_10000138_pt1 | contig 48645 bp, 32 predicted proteins | sample III_Fen_E2_4_FD_200452 | JGI IMG/M metagenome (GOLD analysis project Ga0302287, IMG submission 200452) | Peat permafrost microbial communities from Stordalen Mire near Abisko, Sweden - III_Fen_E2_4 | ecosystem: Environmental > Terrestrial > Soil > Wetlands > Permafrost | place: Sweden: Abisko... | reverse complement strand
GTGACCGTGCAGAATGTCGATGAGGTCCCAGTCCTTACCGCCGCAAGCGTTACGGTGAATGAGAACCAGACCGGAGCCTTGATCGCAACAGCAACGAATCCCGATAACGGCACGCTTGTGTGGAGCCTAAGCGGTGATGACGCGAGCCTGTTCAGCATCAGCGCCACTGGTGTCGTGACCTTCAATACCGCACCAGACTATGAGAAGCCACAGGACGCGAATAAAGACAACAAGTACGAGCTCATCATTGGCGTAAAAGACAATGAAGCGTTAGTGGTAACGCAGCCAGTGACCGTGACCGTGCAGAATGTGAACGAATACCCAACCTCAATAATTCTCTCCAACAACACGATCGGAGAAAATAAAGTTGTGGGTTCATTTATTGGCAATCTCACAGGAGCGGATCCGGATAATGGAGATGCTTTATCTTTTATTCTGAAGTCTGGCGTATCTGATAATGCCAATTTCCAGATTATTCAAAACGGCACAACGTGGGTGTTGCAATCCAATGTCATATTCGATTACGAAACGCAAAATCAATATACAGTAAGCATCACGGTTCAAGATGGAAATGGTGGCGAATTTACCAAGGCTTTCCTCATAGACGTTGTCGATGACAATGAACGCCCAACCGCATATACATCTGCGTCTTTCGCTATTGACGAGAATGCCCCTGCGCAGAGCTTTGCTTCGGTTCTAACAGCCACAGATGTGGAAGCTGTAACGGCAACGAACAATCTTACTTGGACAATTGATTCCGTTTCTGCTGGGGTAGGGGTAAAGGCTGATTCAAAGTGGCTTTCCTATTTTGCAATTACTCCAAGCAATGCTCCGGGTGTTTTATCAAAGAGTGCTTCTTTGAGTTTAATCAAGCAAGCTCCTGATTATGAATCGGGTGCCCACCAGCTTTTGGTTTATTACCATGTGAGCGATAAGCCCTATGTTGTTTCTCAAAACTCGATGTCTTCTGATGAAGTGGCTGCAACAGTTCTCATTAATGATGTGAACGAAGCTCCGACTGCATTGGCTTTGAGTCATCTATCTATCGATGAGAATCAAGTTGCAAATACTCTGGTGGGAGCTTTCACTCCAACGGATCCTGATGGAATTCCACAGACATTCACATATACGTTGGCTGGATCTGGCGCAGACTTTAACATCGTGGACAACAAGCTATTGACATCGCGGGCTTTTGATTTCGAGAAAGAGCAAGCATTCCCAATCACAGTTACGGTAACTGATCAAGGTGGTTTGTCCTTTACGCAAGCGTTCACGATCACGATTAATGATGTAAATGAAGCACCAGCACTTGCTGCTATTGGTGTCCAAAATATCAACGAAGATTCTGTATGGGCGATTACCGCTTTGGGCTCTGATGTTGATGCAGCAGATAAGAATGCGTTGAAGTACAGCCTAACAACGAACGTGCCTGTTGTTGGGCTTTCCATTGATTCGATTTCTGGCGTAATATCTTGGACTCCAGTGAATGAACAGGTGGGGACTTATTCTGTGATCGCGCATGTTAGAGACTTGTCTGGGCTTGTTGCTGATCAGCCATTTACCATTAACGTGATTAATGTGAATGACCCTCCCATCATTGCCGCTATTGATTCGCAGAGCACATTCCAAGGGCAGGCATTCAGTTATCAAGTTATCGCAAAAGATCGCGATTTGTTGGTTCCAAGTGCGAATGAAAAGCTGACTTATTCGTTGGTGAATCCTTATGCAGGACTTACGATCAATCATGATTCGGGTTTGATTTCGTTTACTTCGAGCAACAGTGATGTGGGTAACCACTCGGTGACCGTTGTCGTCTCTGATCGCTTGGGCCTTGCAGATACGGGGACTTTCACGCTGACCGTGAAGAATGTCAACGATGCTCCAACTATCGAAGTGATTCGCGATACCTCTGTTTTACAAGATCAGAATATTGTGATCCAGCCTGTGGCACATGATATTGATTCTTTGGTTGCTGTAGAACACGAGTCGTGGTCGTTGATCCATGGACCTGTGGGGCTTACGATTGATTCGCTTACGGGCGCAATGACTTGGACTCCAGGCAATGCAGATGTTGGCGATCATAGTGTCACAGTACAGGTTAAAGATCTTGGTGACTCTATAGCCCAGCGTTCCTTTGTGTTAACCGTTATCAACGTGAATGATCCGCCTGTGATTTTGCCTGCGACGTTCACTGTTGCTGAAGATGCCGCAATTGGAACTGTGATTGGAAAAGTGACAGGTTCGGATCCAGATGTGGGCAGCTCGATTTCGTATACGGCCGCAGGCGGAAGTTCGCATTTCTCTGTGAATGCGGATGGTTCGATTTTGGTGAGCGCTCCTCTTGATTATGAAGCGGCACCGGTTGAATCGCTTTGGGTTGCTGTGAGCGATGGGCAATTGAAGGCCACTGCATTAATGATTGTGAATATCACTAATGTTTTGGAAGCATCCACTGTGAAGATCATTAAAGTGGTCGCAGGCGATTCTGTTTGGACTACGAAGCTAGATACTGTTTGGACAAACCAGAGCGCTGTCGATGTGACCTGGACTCGCGATGGGGAATCCTTGACCGAAACATCAACGGTTCAACCAGGTATCAACGTGATTATCAAGGAATACAAGGGTTCGACCAAGGATCTGTATGGTCGCGACACCGTGGTTGTTGTGGTAAGTACTAAGATTCCTGATGTTGAAATTCTGCTTCCACCAGTGCGCCCAGAGCCAGTACCCAATGTGATCGTAGAAAATCCGAAGGACTCGTTGCTGGATACTATCCCGGCAGTCACGCAAGCAGGTGATTCCGTATACTTCATTAATGCCAGCGAGCAAATCATCAATGCTCGCGTTATTGAAGTGGGTAAGGATTTAAAACTTGATACGATTATTGTGAAGCTTCAACCCACGTTGACGGAAGGCCTCAATACGGTCAATTATACTTGGACCGATGAGTATGGCAATAGCCAGACCGGTACGATTCATGTATACCTCGATACGATTCCTCCAATCGTGAAGATCTTGAAGCCAAAAGATTCAACAACCACGTCTCTGTATGTGGTTCCAGTGGTGTGGACCGTGAATGGTCATCTCATGGATACCTTGAACATGCAAACGCTTGTGGTGGGCCCAAATATGATCGTGCGTGGCTATCGAGACCGAGCCGGCAATGTGGGTTACGATACTGTGTACATCACACTCAAGGATAACAGCAAGGATATTCACTTGGATCTGGAGCAATCATTAGTGTTGCAAGATAGTCGTAAGACGAGCTTGTACTATAGCGAGAATCCTCCCAAGAGCGATGAACTTTTTGCCTTGTCTCTTGTGAACACCCAGACGGGAACAGAAGAGAAGGTGCTATATGGTTCTGGTGCAAAAGCAGAGACCGCTGATGGGAGTGAGCCTTATCCAGGGCATGCGGGCAAGCATCTTGGGCCTACCTTGCGAATCGATGTCAAGCTTCCGCAAATGGGTGGTGTTGATGCTGCGGGCAATGCTCGTGGTGGTGATATTCAGAGTCTCGTTCAACACGATGGGCTGATTTCTCTCTCGGCAGGTTCAAAGTCAGATAGTGAGCTGACGGTGTCTGAATATGTCCAAAACCATTGTTTGGCGGATGCTTTTGATTCGCTGACAGCTGCGGAATTATTGACTTCATCTATCTACAAATCACAGCTTGTTCTTGAAGTTTCGATCTATGATGGACTTGGCCAATTTGTAGACAATATGAATGTGACACAGAAGATCAATAATTCGAAGTACCTGAACGATGGCGGTGTGCTCACTGCATTCTTTGAAATCAAGCCGAGCGCAGATGGTGGGCTTCGTTCGCAGAGCGGCCGCGAGTACGGCACAGGTGCCTATGTGATTCGAGGTGCAGTAAGAAGCATTTCGACTTTGCAATGCGATCTTCCTGGCATTGCTCGCGGAGAGCGCATTACCTACGCAAGCGAAATGTTACAGAAGTTTGGTTACCGCCGCGATAAGTAAGTGCAAACTTTTTCCAAAGAAAGCCTCGGAGAGATCTGTGGCTTTTTTTGTGACTGTGAATCGTCTAAGTTTTTAGAACTTTTAGCCAAGTAGTTTAACTTGGAACATTCTACCCATAATAATTCAGTACTACTTAATCCAACGTAAAGTATTTATTACACAAGGTTTGTTGGACTTCTCGAAGAGAAGCCCGCTCGTTTTTGGTTGTTGTAGGGAGATTGGGATGAAACTCATTAAAATATCACGCTTGTTGGCGTGGATCGGCTTATTTGCGGTTGCCTCGCAGGCATTGGTAATCAACCCAATACCGATGTCAGGAACGTCAGCTGGTTTGGATTCCTTGCTCCAATATCAGATGTTTGGACGCGATTATCTGAAAGTCGATGATCGTTTTAGTCTCGTAAATACGAAAGGTTATTTTGGGTCGAATACTGCTGTTACTGTTGCGTCTGCTGCTGTTATTAACCCAACAGTTCTTGTTGGTGGCGCAGGTACAGGCTCGCTTACGATGTCTAATGATGGTTCTACTTTCAACGGCAATGTAATGGTTCAAGGCACACTTAATGTTTCCAACTTGAATACATTCAATGACTCCATCGGCTATGTCTCTAAAAATTCAAATGCAATACAAGGTTCTCCGAAAGCTGTTTATGCTCCTTATGCTGCATGGCCTTCTGCATGGCAAACATTGAACATGAATCAGAGCATTCCTACATACGATAATACTCAATGCACTTCTGGAGATCCTTATACAGCGAAGGGCACAAATATCACGGGCAGCATCGTGATTGATTTGAGTACAAATGCTCAAACCGTGATTGATTTATGTCTTGGAAGTGTGAGCCTTGGAAATGATCAAAAAGTGTTCTTTAAAGTCAAACCAACCCAGATTCTTCGCGTGTTTGTGAATGGCAATTTTATCACAGGGGATCGGAATATTTTCGGGCTTACATGGGATGGCTCGACTTATCTCCCTGCATCGAACTATCAGGGCACGATGCTTGTTTATATAAACGGCGCGCAGTGGATTATGGGTAATGATAACCAGTTCATGGGTAGCTACATATACAACGGTGATGTATCGATGCCCGATCGCATCAATATTACAGGACAACTTGCTGCTCTTGGTGTGACCATTGCCCATGACTTTTCTGCGTCGATGTTTAAGTATGTCCCATTCAATCCACCTGTGGTGCAGCCCACTGTCACGATCGATGGAGACAATCAGCTCAGCGAAGCGAATCACAGTGCACGCACGATTACTGTGAGTTTAGATAAGCCTGCGATTATCCCTGTAAGTGTTGACTATTCATTCGTGTGGGGTGGGCCAGGCGTTGGTTTTGCCGATGCGACTGATTTTGCACCTGCGCCAACGAATGGAACTTTAACCATTCCAATCGGTGGAACAACGGCATCATTCACTCTGACTGTTTATGATGATAATGCGGTTGAGGGAACAGAAAGTTTTTCAATTCTTCTGAATAATATCAACGGCGCCGTTTTTCCAGGAAACGCTGCGAGCGAAAATATTCCTATGACGATTTTGGATAACGATGACAACAGTGCGCCTGTTACTGCAGATGCTTCGATCTCGATCCTAGAGGATAATTCCTACACCTTTGCGCAAGCGAATTTCCCTTTCACTGATGCTCCTCCAGGTCCAACCTCCTTTACTTCCCTTGTGATCGGGGCTCTCCCAGCTGCAGGCACGCTCTGGCTTGATCTGGATGCGAATGGCTATGATCCCGGAGAAGGAGTTAGCACAAGTCAGGTGATCCCGGTAGGGAGCATTCCAAACTTGCATTACACTCCTGCTGCAAATGGAAATGGAACCCCTTACACGACTTTCACGTTCATGGTTTCGGATGGGATTTTAAACTCGACCGCAAAGACGATGACTGTGAATGTGACTCCAGTCAATGATCCTCCAAGCTTTGCAAAAGGCGCCGACCAAACGGTGAATGAGGATGCTGGTGCTGGATCTGCAATTTCGGTGGCGAATTGGGCAACCTCAATTGCTGCGGGTCCGACCGCCGATGAGTCTGCTCAAACCGTGAACTTCATTGTCTCGAATGATAACGCAACTCTCTTTAGCGTAGCGCCTGCCATTGATGCTAGTGGCAAGTTGACATACACGCTTGCTACCGATGCGAATGGCACTGCGAATGTGAGTGTTCAGCTGCACGATAATGGTGGCACGGTGAATGGTGGTGTCGACATTAGTGCAGCTCAATCGTTCAAGATTATTGTGAGTGCTGTGAATGATCATCCGATGTTTGCGTTGCAAGGTAATTTGACGATTCCTGAAGATGCACCTTTGCAAATTGTTTCTGGTTTTGCTTCTGGAATATCTGGAGGCCCATCAAACGAAAGCCAGACAACTCATTTCACTGTGACAACCGATAAAAATGCGTGGTTTAGCACACCGGTAACAATTGATGATGCAGGAAAACTGCAATTTAAGACGGCCCCAGATTCAAATGGCATTGTTACTGTTATTGTCACTTTGAAGGATGTTGATGGTGTTGCTAACGGTGGTGTCGATTCTTTGCAAAAGACATTTACGATAACGATAACCCCCGTGAATGACCCACCTTCGTTTACAAAGGGTTCAGATGTTACTGTACCAGAGGATGCAGGAGCAAAGACTATCACAAATTGGGCAGCCGCAATCTTAAAAGGACCAGCTAATGAGTCAGCCCAAACCGTTGGTTTTCGGGTAACAGCTGCGAATACGAGCCTGTTCAGCGTCCAGCCTCAGATCGATGCTTCTGGGACGCTTACCTTCACAACGGCACCAAATCAAAATGGCTCAACCTCGGTGAGTGTTCGTCTTGGTGATAATGCTGGTGGGAATGATTCCAGCGCAGTTCAGACTTTTAATATTATCGTAACTCCAGTGAACGATCCTCCAACTTTCAATAAGGGTTCAGATATTACTGTACCAGAGGATGCAGGAGCACAGACTGCTGTGGGATGGGCTACAGCCATCTCTGCTGGCCCTACCGCAGATGAAACAACAACTCAGTCCGTTGGCTTTCGTGTAACCGCTGCAAATCCATCCTTGTTTTTGGTTCAACCCAAAATTGATGCGGTGACAGGCAACCTAACATTCACTCCTGCCTCGAACCAGAATGGAACGACATCCGTAAGCGTTCGTCTTGGCGACAATGCAGGCGGAACAGACTCAAGTGCGATTGTTTCTTTCAATATCACAATAACACCAGTGAATGATCCTCCAACTTTCAACAAGGGTTCAGATGTTACTGTACCAGAGGATGCAGGAGCACAGACTATCACAAATTGGGCAACACTGATCTCAGCAGGTGCCGCCAATGAGTCTGGACAGACCTTGCATTTCCGTGTAACAGCTGCGAATACGAGCCTGTTCAGCGTCCAGCCTCAGATCGATGCAATTACAGGAGCCTTGACATTTACCTCTGCCTTGAACCAAAATGGAACGACATCCGTAAGCGTTCGTCTTGGCGACAATGCAGGCGGAACAGACTCAAGTGCAATATTGACTTTTAATATCAACATTACTCCGGTTAATGATCCACCAACAGCCGTCGCTGATGCTGCTGCAACAAATCAAGACACGCCTATCACCATTTTGTATTCAACCTTGCTAGTCAATGACTTTGATGTTGATGGTGATGTGTTGACTGTGGTGGACGCCGGTTTTGGCGGGGCATCCCATGGAACGGTTAGCTATACGGCGGGGACTTCGGTGACGTATACTCCCACAACGGGTTGGAGTGGACCAGCAAGTTTTACTTACACGATCAAAGACCCTAGTGGCGCAACTTCTGTGGGAACAGTCAGTGTTGCGGTCAATTACACAAATTCGCCACCAACGTTGGCTGCAATAGGCCCTCAAACGGTACAGCAAGACAACCTATTGACCGTTACTCCTGTGGCGACAGATGCTGATATTGCTACTCGTAATGATACCCTGAAGTTTACGTTGCAGGTGAAGCCTGTTGGAATGATTATCGATAGCTTGACAGGTGTGATCTCTTGGACACCGGGCAACAGTATGGTCAGCGCAACACCATATAACGTCACGGTTCGTGTAATGGATAAGTTCAGTCAAAAAGTAGAACAGTCCTTTACTGTTACCGTAACCAACAAGAACGATGCTCCTGTGCTCGCTCCAATCAATGATGAGAATGCGACCCAAGGTATTCCATTCACCACGACGGCGCATACTTCTGATATCGACTCCGCAGTGGTTGCTCTAGGTGCAGAATCGGAAACCTATTCGATCAGCTCAACAACAGCAATCGCAAGCCTTGCTATTAATTCAACGACAGGTGTAATCACCGCTACGCCAACCAATGCTGATGTGGGAGCGCACACCGTTACCGTTATTGTAACAGATAAGGGCGGGCTCAAGGATACTGCGACGTTTACGCTCACTGTAGCGAACGTGAATGACCCTCCTGTGATTGTTGCAATCTCGAATGCAAGCACTGCGCAAGACGCTGCATGGACTATTACAGCTCATTCCAACGATAAAGATTCCGCTGTGGTGGCTGAATCAGAAACCTATTCGCTTAGTGGAGCTCCTTTGGGAATGTCGGTTGTTCCTGCAACAGGCATACTTAGTTGGACTCCCGGCAATAGCGATGTTGGCCCGCATACGATTAATGTAATTGTGACCGATAAGGCTGGTGCTTCGGATACAGCGTCTTTTATACTCACCGTGACCAATGTGAATGATGCACCATTGCTCGATGTGATTAACGATGTCGCTGCAACTCAGGATATTCCGTTGATCGTCAAGCCACACGCAACCGATGTTGATTCTGCGGCTTTCGGTGTCACGGAATCCGAAACATGGTCTTTTGTCGGTACGCAGCCTACAGGCATGACAATTAATCCTACAACAGGTGTGATCTCATGGACGCCAGGTAATTCGGATGTTGGTGTGCATGCGGTGACTGTCAAGGTAAAGGATGCTGGAAACCTGAGTGCGCAAAGAACGTTCAATGTTACCGTTGCGAATGTGAATGACGCTCCAACACTGGTTGCGATTACTAACAAGACGGTTCTTCAAGATTCATTGCTTTCTGTGCAGGCTGTTGCACACGATATTGACTCAGCAGCTGCGGGCGTTACTGAAACCGAAATTTTCTCTTTGCTCAATCCGATCCAAGGCATGAATGTCTCTTCTAGCGGTTTGATTACTTGGACTCCTGGTAATGCTGACGTTGGTTCACATCAGGTAATCCTCCAAGTTTCAGATGCGCAAGGTGCTTCTGCTGTGGATACCTTTAATGTCAGCGTAATCAATGTGAATGATGCGCCAGTGCTTGTCGCGATACCTCCACAGAGCGTTCAGCAAGATGCGAACTTCACCTATCAAGTCGTTGCTAGCGATAGTGATGAAGTTGTCGCAAGTGCGGGCGAGGTGTTGACCTATACTCTGTTGAACCCACCAGCGGGCATGACGATCACGAATGGAAAAATTTCCTACACACCTGGAAATGTGGATGTTGGCGATCATGCGGTTACGGTGATTGCTACCGATAAGGGTGGCCTTGCGGATACAGCATCATTCACGCTGACTGTGGTGAATGTTAATGACCCTCCTGTTCTTGCGCCCATTCCTCCTCAAAGCGTGCTGCAAGATGCACTGTTCAGCTATACGGCTACTGCAACAGATCCTGATGCTGGTGATGTGCTGACCTATTCTCTGCAGAAGATGCCAAGTGGTATGGTGATCAATCCAACCACGGGTTTGATTACTTGGACGCCCAAGAATGCAGATGTGGGTATCGATACCATTCAGGTTCATGTTGTCGATGCTTCTGGTGCAACCTCTGATCGTAGCTTTGTGCTGACTGTGGTGAATGTTAATGATCCACCAGTAATTTCTTCTGCGACCTTTACCATTCCTGAAAACGCCGCGGTGGCAACAGTCTTGGGCGCAGTATCGGGTTCAGACCCAGATGTAGGCAGTATTATTTCGTTCATGTCTGCTGGTGGAAGTTCTCATTTCACGGTCTATGCCGACGGAACGATTTCCATTGCCGCGCCTCTAGATTATGAAACAGCACCGGTTGAATCTCTCTGGGTTGCGGTTACCGATGGTTTCCTCTACGACACGGCTTTAGTGACAATTAAAGTCACCAATGTGGTGGAGCAATCCATCGTGAAGATCATTAAGGTTGTTGCGGGCGATTCGGTATGGACCAAAAAGGTGGATACGGTTTGGACTAATCAGAGCTCTGTTGATGTGACATGGACTCGTGATGGTGAAACCGTTACAGAAACATCTCCCGTGCATCAAGGTGTAAATATTATCATCAAGCAATATCAGGGTCCAAATAAGGATACTTATGGAAGCGATACCGTGGTTGTTTTGGTGAGCACAAAAGTTCCTGATGTGGAAATCCTATTGCCACCCACGCGCCCAACCCCAGCTCCGAATACGATCACAGAGAGTCCAAAAGATTCTTTGCTGGATACCATTCCAACAACAACCCCTGCGGGTGATTCTGTTTACTTCATCAATGGTGGTGAGCAAACCATCTTTGCTCGTGTGATCGAAATGGGCAAGGATATGAAGCTCGATACGATTGTGGTGAAGCTGCAACCTACGCTGACTGGTGGCCTCAATACGGTGAACTACACATGGACCGACGAGTACGGCAATAGTCAAACAGGCACCATTCATGTGTACCTTGATACCATTCCTCCGATCGTGAAAATATTGAAGCCAAAGGATTCTACGAACACAACTCTGTACGTGGTTCCTGTGGTGTGGACTGTTGATGGTCATATCATGGATACCCTGAATATGCAATCGCTCTCTGTCGGTTGGAACGCGATTATTCGTGGTTATCGTGATCGTGCTGGTAATGAAAGCTATGACACGGTATATATCAAGCTTGAAGACAACAGCAAGGATATTCATTTGGATCTAGAACAATCCTTGGTGCTGCAAGATAGCCGTAAGACGAGTCTGTACTATGCCGATAATCCTCCCAAGAGCGATGAGTTGTATGCGCTATCTCTTGTGAATACGCAAACAGGAACTGAAGAGGAATTGTTGTACGGTATTGGCTCAAAGGTAATGGTTGGCAATGGCAATGAACCTTATCCAGGACACTCGGGCAAGCATCTTGGGCCTACGCTGCGCATCGAAGTGAAGCTGCCACAAATGGGCGGTGTAGATGCTGCCGGTAACGCTCGCGGTGGTGATTTGCAGAGCCTGCTTCAACGTGATGGAACGATTTCACTGAAGGCTGGGTCTGGCTCGGATAGCACGGTTACCTTGTCTAAATACATTCAGTCAAATTGTATCCAAGGTGCCTACGACTCTTTGTCTCCTGCGGATCTTATGACTGCATCTCTCTACAAGGCTCAGATCATTCTTGAAGTTTCGATCTACGACGCGATGGGTCAATATGTGGATAACATGAATGTGACACAAAAGGTCGATAATTCGAAGTACCTCAACGATGGTGGAGTATTGACCGCGTTCTTCGAGATCAAACCAAATTCCGATGCGAAGCTTCGTAATCAAAGCGGTCGCGAATATGGCACTGGTGCTTATGTGATTCGTGGTGCCGTAAAGAGCGTCTCGACTTTGCAATGCGATCTTCCGAGCGGAAATCGTGGAGACCGCATTACATACGGCAGCGACATGTTACAGAAGTTTGGTTACCGCCGCGACAAGTAAACGAAATTTCTATTCGAAAAGCCTCGGTGAAATCCGGGGCTTTTTTGTTTGTATTTATTGAATAACATTGCACATAACTCCGCATGTCATTGCCGCTTGTGTGTCGTTGCCGTTCAAAAGTCATTGCCGCTCAAAAGTCATTGCCGCGTTAAAAGTCATTGCCGCTTGGCGGCAATCTTATGCGCCGACTCTAGCAAACTTTTCCCATTCAATCATCCATTCTAAACGGCACTAAGCTTGTTTTTTTGAATTCGCGTTCGGACATAAACATGCGGCCAAGAGGTGTCTCAATTTGTTGTGAAATGTCTTGTGCGAGTCGTTTTAATTCCATATCACTTTGGCTATGGATCATGGCGTAGATATTGTACGGAAAATTTGCGAAGGTACTGCGTTCGTAGCAGTGTGTGATTTCGCGACGAGCAGCGAGCTTAGAACCGACGGCTTCTACGCGCTCTGGGGCCACTTGCCACGTGCACATGGCATTGGCAACAAAACCAATTTGCTGATGCTTCACGAGCAATCCAATGCGGCGTAGCACACCAAGCTCTTTCCAAGTTTGCAATTTGGTAAGCACCTCAGATTCATCTAAGGATAGTTTAGATGCAATGAGTGCGAAAGGCTTGGCTACCGTAGGAAACTGGTGTAGCAGGCGAATCAAATTTCGCTCGGCTTGCGTGGTCGCGACCGCTTGTGTGCCAACAAATGGACCAACATGTGAACCAACAATCGGACTAGCATGTGAACCAATAGCCGGAAGCTCAATGTCTAATTCGAGTGAGCTTTGCAACTGGTCGGGATCAAGCACCACCTGAACTTTGAATTTGCGTGTGGCTGGCAATACGTGAATGGGTTCGGAAATTTGGCTTTGTAAGCGTGCGAGTTCTTCTGCAAAATGTTCTGCGAGTGTCGAAAGGGTGAACCATAGGTTGGGCAAATGTTCGTCGTTTGCACTACGCGAATAGCAATGGGTAATGCCGGGGTGGGGTACTAACATTGCGCCAACTGCCTCTAGGCGAGCGGAGCTTACTTGAATCGCACATAATGCGCTTTGGTATCCGAGTTGGCTTACGTTGAACACCGCACCAAACCTACGGGCAACTCCTTGTACCGTGAATTGCGCAAGCGCGGCAAGCACCTCATCGCCAGTAAGACCAAACGATAAACCCATCTGCGCGTAAGGCTCACTTGTGATCGCGAGGCCTTGCTGCAACGAAAGAATCAAGGAACTCACGTAGTACTCACAGGGTGATTGTGTGTGGTTGCTGTTTCGGTTCGTGCACACAGAAGGGTTCGGAGTCGAGCCAATTGCCCGTGTGGCCGTAAGCGCGGGCTCGGCACCCACCACAGGCCGCACGAAATTCGCACACGCCGCACTTGCCGTGAAAATGATCTACATCGCGCATTTGCATTGCGATGGGTGACTTTTCATAGATGCTTTGTACATCGAAATTTTGTGAACGCAAGTCTCCAAATTCGGCTTCCAAGAAACCGCAGGGCTGAACTTTTCCGCGATGGCTCACGAATAAAAATCCGCGTGCGGCCATACAGCCACTGGCTCCACGGCCAGGTCCACGTCCCATGCCTTTTTGGCGCACAATGCGTGCATAGTGTGGAGCGCAAGTTGTATGCATGCCGATCTTTGCTGTTGCTGCCGTTTCTGCAACCCAATCGAGAGCTTGTTCGTGTCGTTCAGGACTAATTTCAAGATTCTTAATAGCTGCGCCGCGCCCGGTTGGTACAAGGAAAAATAGATCCCAAGCGCTTGCGCCCAAGGTTTGCACAGATTCAAACATACGAGGTAGCGCATCGACATTGAGTTTGCTGACAGTGGTGTTGACTTGAAAGCTGAGTCCATTGCGCTTCGCCACTACGATGGCTTTTTGCACAACGTCGTAGGCTCCAGGCACACCTCGGAACGAATCGTGAGCGCCTGCATCGGGGCCATCAATGCTTAGCGAAATGTGCTGCACGCCTGCATCTAAAAGCTTGCGGGCTGTTTCGTCGTTGAGCAAATGTCCGCAAGGTGCCATAACCACGCGCATACCAAGTTCGGTGCCGCGCTTAGCGAAGGTGTAAATGTCTTCGCGGAACATGGGTTCACCGCCCGTCAAAATCAAAATGGGTTTTGCAAACTTTGCCAGATTTTCGAGGAACAGTAAACCCTCAGCGGTGCTGAGTTCGCCTTCGTAGCGCTCATCGCGAGCAGAGCCGCGGCAATGCTTGCAGGCCATGGCGCATTGTCTTGTTGTCTCCCAAGCCACCACGCGCAATGGCGAGATCCCAGAACGGTTCATCGGCGAGTCTTTTCCTTGGCTCGCGAGCCCTTCTGCATGGCTTGCTTGTGCGTGTGGATGGTTCTTGTGGGGATGCTCTGGGTGAGAAAGTGTCATGCCGACAAACCTAGCTAGCGTGTGAGATGATGGCAAATAGGAGATGAATATTTTGGGATTTGCGGAGAGTATTCGATTTCGACAGAATAGTTGAGTACACGGAGTATATGTGCCAGTAACGAGTAAACTCTAACTGGCATATCAAGTTGCAACGCTTCACTCCACTAGCCATGCGTAACCACGTGAGTCGGGTGGATTAGAAGTAGCAGCTCTTCACTCGTATTTACTGTTCAATCCCAATTTCAGCGTCGGTCAAGTAGCATGCTGGGTCGGGGGCCCATAGATCGCCCGTGAGAGCTTCAGCGCGGCAGCGAATATTTCCACCACATACATCGAGGAATTTGCAGGCGGCGCAACGGCCCGTCACGTATTGCTTTTTGTTTTTTAGCATGCCCATAAAGTCTGCGCCGAGCGAGTTTTCCCAGATCTGCGAGAACGGATTATTGCGGATATTGCCGAGAATCTTTTCACGCCAAAATTGGTCTGGATGCACATCGCCGTTCCAGCTAATGCAGCCGATTCCAACGCCGCTGGAATTTCCTCCGCCGATTTTCATGAGCTCTAAAGCCTTATCCGCCAACGGATGCCCCTCGCGTTTCATACGTAAGTAAATGTATGGGCCATCGCAATGATTCGCTACTGTTAATAGCTCAACCTCTTTCCCTTGCTGCTTCAAGGCTTCCGAGCCATCGAGAATGGTATCCATGGCTGCGCGTGCTTCTGTACTTGTCAAATCTTCACTAGCAATAGCGGCGCCGCGGCCAGCATATACAAGGTGGTAGAAGCATGCACGTGGAATTCCTTCGTCGGCAAGCATCTTCAAAATACCAGGCAACTCCGCATGGTTTCTCTTGTTGATGGTAAAACGCAAACCCACCTTGAGTCCAACTGACAGGCATGCGTGAATTCCGTCTAGAGCCTTGCGGTACGAGCCTTTCACCCCACGGAACTCATCGTTTATCGATTCAAGTCCATCGAGACTAATGCCTGCATAAGTCGCGCCTGCATCTTTCAATTCTTGGGCAACCACAGTGTCGATTAGGGTGCCATTTGTTGATAGCACTGGGCGCATGCCCTTGTCGCGTGCATAAGCGATGAGCTCAATGGCATCATGCCTTACCAGCGGTTCTCCTCCCGACATCAACAGCACTGGTGCACCGTAGCTAGCCAAGTCATCGATCATGGCTTTCGCCTCAACCGTACTGAGCTCTGAGGGGTTTACGTCTTGATTTGCTTTTGCATAACAGTGAACGCATTTGAGATTGCAACGATTGGTGCTATTCCACACCACCACGGGGCGCTCGTGAACCTTGCGAATGCCCGCGAGCATTGCGTCTGCGGCTCCTCCGGCTTTGTGGCCATGGCCGAAGCTAGGCTTTGCGGCTAAAGCTGCTTGGGCTTGAGAGTCTTCGACTCCATAGCGAAAATTATCGGTCTCGAACAAATGGCCTAGGTAGAGTCTTGAAATGCTAATCATATTGCAAATGTAGAACTGTGTAGGCTCCTTTATCGAGTTCTGCTCTCTAGGCAAGAGCATGTGATGAATACTAAGGCTTGTGTGCATTGTGTTGTACTAGTGCGTGTTGTTTTGGTACATTTTGTGCAATGACGAATCGATCTCAGAGTGTTGGCATTGTAACCCCTAAGGACTTCGTGGTTCCTGTGCCTACTCAGGGCTGGCCGCTTAAGTCTGGCGAGGCTTTGCCCGAGCTTCATATCCGCTACGAATGCTATGGCAGCTTGGCCGTAGAAAAAGACAATGTGATTTTGGTGTGTGCGCCATTGACCGCAGATGCTCATGCCGCTGGTTTCCATTCCGAAACCGATAAAAATCCTGGTTGGTGGGAACCCATTATTGGCCCAGGCAAAGCTATCGATACCCGCGTTTATTTTGTGGTGTGCTGCAATAATCTTGCTGGCTGCCAAGGAACTACAGGGCCTTTATCGATCAATCCTCGCACAGGGATGCCTTATGGATCAAGCTTTCCCACCATTTGCATCGAGGACATGGTCAATACGCAGAAGGCGTTGCTTGAAGGCCTTGGGATAAAAAAACTCGCTGCGGTTTTGGGTGGTTCCATGGGTGGCTTCATGGCCATGAAATGGGCGATCACTTACCCGAATTGGGTTGAACGTTGTGTGATCATTGCATCGACCACGCGCCTTTCTGGGCAAGCGGTAGGCTTTGAAGTGGTTGCTCGTTCTATCATCACGAAAGATCCCGAATTTCATGGTGGTGATTACTATTCGCCCACGGCACCTGCGCTTGGCCAAGGCCCTTTGCTAGGCTTGTATCACGCTCGTAAGCTTGCACATATTACTTACCTCTCTGCCCTAGCCATGGAACGCAAACTAGAGCGCTTCGATGCTGAACGTCGAGACCCTAAGGCTTTCCGCACGGGCTTTGGTGTGGAAGGTTATTTGGAACATCAGGGTGAAAAATTCATTCGCCGTTTTGATGCGAATTCATATTTGCATATCACTTGGGCCATGGATAATTTTGACCTCGAACAAGAGTATGGTTCGCTGCGTGAGGCTTTCTCCCATGTGGAATGCGAGGTGCTGAATGTCAACCTTTCTACCGATTGGTTGTTCCCTCCGCAAGAGTCGAGTAAAATTACCATTGAGCTCTTGAATAAGAAAAAGAAAGTGACCAGCATTGAACTTGATTCACCTTATGGCCACGATGGCTTTTTGGTCGATGAGATGCCCGAACTATCGGCAATTATTAGTCGCTTCCTCGAAGAGGTTGGGATTGATCCTGAGCAAGAAAAAACTGCGCCAAGCCTGCGCAATATTCGTGCGGTACATGAAGCAGAACAAACGCGTGCAGCTCTGCAAACCTTTCATGATCGCGAAGATTTTGCACTGATTGAATTGATGGTGACTCCAGGTGCCCGCGTGCTCGATTTGGGTTGTGGGGATGGCCGTCTTATCTCTGCGTTGGGACATTCGCGGAAGATTCAGGGAACTGGGCTCGAAAAGGATCTGCAAAGTATTTTGCAATGTATGGAACGCAAGGTTTCGGTGTTGCAGTGGGATTTGGATAAAAGCCTAGCCCCAATCGATTCTGACACTTTTGATTTCGTGATTTTGAATCGAACCTTACAAGAGGTTCATCAGCCATTAACGCTGCTGCGCGAAGTCTTGCGCATTGGAAAAAAAGCGGTCATCAGTTTCCCAAATTTTGGCCATTGGAAAGTGCGATTGGGCATGTTTGTGAAAGGGCGCATGCCTAAATCTGAAAACTTACCGCATGAATGGTATGACACTCCCAATATTCACCTATTCACCTTGGATGATTTCCGAAATATGTGCGCAAATGAAAACATCCAGATCGATGAATTGCATTGCATAAGCGCATCTTGGATCGATCGCATTTTTGCCGGATTTGGTTTTAAAAATCTTGGTGCAGATCAAATTGTTGCGATGGTTAGCCGGGTGGAAAAATAGAATGAGACTTTCTGAAATTCTTGTTCTTTGTTTGTTATTGATTGGCGTTGGGTTTGCGCAGAACGCGCCTCGCCCTGTGGTGATCGAAGATACCGCGCTGATTCGCTATTTATTGCAACCCGAACTCGGGTCTGATTCAATTCCTGCGGGGCAGTGGTCGATTGTTCCTTCATCAGATACATCGATGCAGTTGATTGTCATTCATAATGGCACAGAGCTGAAACGCCTTTCTAGAGATGTAACGGCTCAGTTGTTGATTCAAGATCCAACCCTATTTGCCGATCAGGTGACCCCGCGTGAAGATACTTGGCGACCGGCTTTGCAAGATCCAAAACCCAATTGGGATTGGCTCTCAACGGAGAAACTCGATAAGATCGATGGCCCGCTATTCCAGCAAAAAGAAGGCATCGAGGCTGGTTATGGAATTCAGGGAAGCCGTGCAGAATATTGGTGGATTCGCGATTACTATTGGCTGAGTGTGGCAAAAAATTTTGGAAGCTTCCGCGGAGCGGGTTCCCTTACCGCATATTCCGATTACATGAATTTGCAAAGAGATATTCGCACGCTATACGGAAAGAACAGCTTTTCCAATTACTCGTGGTCGCTTTCCGTTTCATGGCTAGCATTCACATACAAGATGCAGAATGTTCCATGGGTTCTGCCTGAATTCTTTTGGCTAGAGCCAAATCCTGATAGCTTGTTTACCCTTGCGGCAGCTCATCATTCCGATCAAGCCGGTGGAAAGGTACTCAGCATTTTCCAAAATGGAGTTGGATCTGACAACACAAATAATATGGCTCATACGCTGGAGTTGCGCTTATGGTATTTCCGTTCCAGCATGACGATTGATGGAGACATGTACACCGGTCCCTTGTTTCGCGTAGGTTTTGAAGACTTTCCAACCAGTGGCGGAACCTTTGGCGTATTCGCTGTAGGCTGTGCTGGAATCTGGGCTCCTGGCTTTTGGATGCAGTCTGGGTCACTCATTGATTTCACACTTCCATACCTCAACACATGGAACAAATTTTCTTGGATTCCTATACGCTTTGAACTGGTGTACAAAAACTCGACTCATTTCCATTTGGAAGCCAATACGCGCTTTCAAATTGGGGGAAAATAATGTCTAAGCATGAGCTTCAATCTGATGGTGGCGGATTATTTCTCGCCCATAGCGCTTTGCAAGAACTTCGTCGCAATAGCAGGCTTGCGCTTTTGATTCCTATTCCGATGTTGGTCGCTGCCTATTTTGGTTTCGGAATTTTTTCTGCGCAATGGTATAGGGATCCTTTCATTGCTTGCATTGCGGTTGTGTTTGTCATAGGACAGTTGTTTGCCGTTTTGCAGCATCGTCTTTTTTTGCGTGGAAGTCGTAAGGCTCTCGATGTTTTGAATGCCCTGCAAGATCTCACAGGAAAAGGTGTGGAAGGCGTGCAAATGAAATTGCAGACTTTGGCTCCGGGGCATTTCCGCGACTTGATGCTGCGTGCGATTAAGCCTTTACATGCTGGCGATGCAACCCTTGCGCAAACCCTTTTTGATAACGCAGCCTCGCGTCGTTCTGTTCACGAAAATCGTCGCATGGGACAGCACATCTCGATCAATCGTATCATCCTTAAACTTGGCTTCTTGGGAACCTTGATCGGTCTTTTATTGACCTTCCCACCAATGAAAGATGCCATGCTTTCGTTGAATGGATCTGAAGGTGAGCTCAAGTTTGTAACCCATATTGCTGCCGCTCTAGATGGAGACCGCTTTGCGATTTTTGCAACCCTAATCGCAACAGGGCTTTCATTATTGATTGAACTTGTCACCATTCAGTTGATGGAGCGTTCTTTTGGTCGTTTCGAGAATATCAATAGCCTAGCCGAAGAATGGCTGGTGTCCGAAGCAGGGTCTTTGGTGAGCAAAAATCCTGCAGGCTGGTCTGGTGATTTTTCGCAGATGCAAAATCAGATTTATAAGAACCTGAATGAACTTGCAGATATGGTGCGCAAGACTACGCGTCGCATTGATGATGTGCGCGAACTACAAGAATCCTTGGAAAATCGTTACGCTCGCTTAAATGATCTAGCTCGGGAGACTAAGGCGTGAGCAAACGAGTCAAGCCCATGCGGGAACTCGGGGATGCTATTTCCCTAGAGAATGTGCTATCGCTGATGGTGGTTCTTTTCGTGTTGCGCCTCTTGTTTTTTATTCCGTTGGTGAACATCGATCGCATGAATTTGGTGAAAGCTCAGAAAGATGAATACTGGCCAAAGCTTTCTGATTACATTGCGACCAAAGGGGATTCTGGTGCTGTAGCATCTTACAATAGTTCCTTTAATCTCGATGGCCATCGTGTTCTCGTTACAGAAAGTGGCAACGGCGATATTCGTTATGTCGAAGCGCTCAACAGCGATGGAACAGTGACGGTGATAGAACATCGTGTTGGTGCTGGCCGCTTTGATGCCATGATTGTCAAGGGACATAGCTCTGTTGTGGGCTTTAGTTACGGCACACTAAAATGGTCTGCAGCCGAGCAAGTTTGGTTCACCACAAACGACAGTGCTGATTATGGAACTCGCCCAGAATCGATGGCCATGAAGCAGCGCTTCCGTGAATGGACGCAAAAGACGAGAGGCTTCTAAATGCGTTCACGAATTCTTGCAATACTGCTTTTATGCTTACTCTCCGTAAGTTCTGCTTTTGCTCAAAATTCTGAGTCGCTTGGCCATTATGGAGTCATGACGCTTGCCAGTGGATCCGCAGAGGCTGCGCTTCAAGGTCGTTTTAAAGGAAAGGGTCGCCCTCTATTTTTAGTTCATGAAGTTCGTTTAGGTGTTGCTGCTGGTGATATTATTCGCTTCGAAGATAAAGCGGTTTTAGTCGATGCAACGGTGATGCAAACCTTACAGGCTACAGGTGCTTTACAGGCTCTTAAACAAGCTCCAGTGCTACGCTTACAAGCAAAATCCCAAAGTGGTGTTTGGCAATCTCGCTCGACCTTGGTGCAGAATGCTCGCGAGCAAAAAGCTTACCGCTTAGGTGGTGAAGTGCTTAAAGTTTTCGAAGACTATTTTGGCAAAGCTCCCTCGAACGAAGAAATCGTTTTGCGCTTTGCTGGCAAAGATCTTGAGATGCTTGTGCCCGATGTGTTGATTGATCATCTTTCCTTTGCCACGGTTCGCAAGGTGACCCAAACCAAGGGAAAGCCTTTACTCATTTCGGCCGCGCCTACTGCGCGTTGGTTCAAGGGGGATTCGCTCCTATGGCGTGTATGGGGTGTGGAGCCTGGTTCTCCCGATGCGGAGTTGCGCTATGGGATTGTGGGCGAGTTGCCTCTGGGCCTTGAATGGTCGGATTCTTTGCATGGAATCGTTGGTCACTTTGATTCTGCAGGGGTTCACCATTTCACCGTATTCGTGCGCAATCAAAATGGTGCAAGTGATTCATTGTCTGTCTCCCTTACTGTTGTAATGAATCAGCCTCCACGCTTTTTAAAAGATCCGGCTCCCATTGTGATTCCAGGAGCGGCATACCAGTGGGTAATACCGGTCGTGGATCCCGATCATGCCTACGGCCAGCTGCGGTGCACAAGTGCCCAAGGAGCAAAGCCATTTCATGTGGATTCACTTTGTGAACTTACCGGTTCTCCAGATCTCAATTGGAGTGGCCCCGATTCCATGCTGGTATTTGTTCAAGATCCTCGAGGCGCTAAGGATTCTCTGCGCGTTATTTTGAACAAGAGCCAAAAGGTTCCAAGCCCTTTGCACGCGATTCGCTTCTTGCTTCCCAAGGACACTTTGGTGCAAGGGCAAGTGCATGAATGGGGAGTCCATAATTTATTGACTGATGGCATTCAATTGGTCAGCGTAGAAGGCTTTGATTCGGTTAAAATAATTGCGGGCAAAGATCCTGTATTGCGTATGTGCCCCATGCATGCGGGCACCTCTATTGTAAACTTCCACTTGGTTTCGGGCAGTGATTCAATAACCCTTGCACAACGTCTTTTTATCCTAGGCAATCGACCTCCCGAATTTCGTAGTGCGCTCTCGGCTTATGAAGTCCAAGAAGGGACTCGCTTGCTCTACAAGCCCGTAGCAGTAGACTCCGATGGCGATTCGGTGACTTTAAGTGCAGAGCATATTGATGGTGGTGAAAAGCCAAAATGGGAAGGCAATTCGATCCCTTTGTGGACTCAATCACCAGGTACTTTCTCTATGGATCTTTATGCTTCCGATGGAATTAATCCCTCGGTATCTCAACGAATTTCTTGGACTGTTCAGCCCGATCGCAAAGAGTGGATCGGCGTTAGCAGCCGAATGTTAACCGTGGAGAGTGCTGACTATTGGTGGTTGGATTTCCATCGCGGTGCGGCGCGCTTTGGCTTCTTCACACCTAAGCTGGGTGAAGTGGTTAGCCCTAATACGAGCATGCAAGATCATGAATGGCCGTTTCTTTTTGCTGGAGCCTCCTTGTTAGGTGAACGTGGGCTTGCGCGTGGTGATTGGTTTTATATTGATTTTGGTTTGCAGTTGCGTAACCCAACCGCGCGTTTGGTGACGGGTGGCTTCATGACTGGTGTTGATGGTCATTGGACTTCGAGCAGCAAAGCGCATCCTTGGGTGTTTGAAATGGAAGTCAACGTTCATTCGAACCAAGCGATTATTGTGATCGACACGACAGGTTGGAAAAATACACCGCTCATTGTAAAACTCAATGCGAGTAACCAGACCCTAAGCTTGGGAAGCCTGAACACTGACAGCCTTATGAACCAGCTCTTTGGCCCTGTATATTCGAAGATTGTTAAAGATGTAAGTGCCAAGGACAATACCGTTGCAGTGTCTCGTTTTGAAGGTTTTGTGCCTACGATATCCTCGAACACATTTGGTACGATTCTCTTGGGAGCTGTTGTCTGGCGCGAGGATTATTTGAATGGGGTTGATCTCAATCAATGGGCGGGTTTAAGCATTAGGCATCAAGCGGAATGGAGCTATTTCAATCTTACGCAAACCATTCGCTTCGGACTTTTTTCGGGTGGCAAACACGATGGATTCATTCGTTACGATCTACAGATGAATCTGGGGGTTTGGCACTAAGTTAATTTTGCCTAGTAATTCTCTGGGAATATCTAAATTCAATGCATGGCCATTGATGCCCCCAGCTCCAATCTAGACTCACACTTTGCAGATCCGACGCGAGCTGCTTCGGATATCCTTGCCGCGCAAATTAGCGCAATAAGTTCTCACCCAATCGTGAATGCACTGATGAATGCTGTTGGGGGCTTATTTGCGGTCTTGAATGAGCATCGCCAAATCATCGCAATGAATAAGGCTTTGCTGACTTATGTTGGCGCTGATGATCCAGAACGTGTTCTTGGGTTTCGAACTGGTGAAATTATTGGTTGCGAGCATTCCAATGAAACGGCTTCGGGTTGCGGAACCTCGTTAAGTTGTTCGCTATGTGGTGCCGCCGTGGCTGTGGTGAGTTGTTTAGAAAAGAATGAACCGGTCGAACAGAAATGTGCCATTGCCATTTCTCGCGCGGGCTCTCGTCAAGACTTGGTTTTGCAGGTGCGTGCAGTTCCCATGCAGCTAGAAGGCACTCGCATTGTTCTCATGTTTATGCAAGACATAACCCAGCGTCAAAACTGGGCGGCCATCGAGTCTACGTTCTTTCATGATATCGGCAACATGCTTTCCAATCTCTTGTTCTTGAGTGAGGCTTTGGCAGAAAAGTCTAGCGACGAACCCCAAAATGAAGCGCGGCGCTTGCTCGATATTTCGCGACGGGTTGTGAGTGAATTTACAATCCAACGCAGCCTTGTGCGGACAGGGGCTCCACATTATAAACCACTCCATGAACCCGTGCATATCTTTCGTGTCCTTGAAGAACTGGATTCCTTGTTTCGTAGCCATCCGAATAGTGCCAGTAAGCGTCTTGAGGTGCAAGGCCCATCAGTAGATTTCTCTTTCACAAGTGACTATTCATTGTTGATAAGAGTTCTCCATAATATGATCAGTAATGCGATTGAAGCTACCGCAAATGATGGCGAGATTCGCTTGACTTGTGCACAAGAAGATGACGGAATTTTCTTTTCTGTGTGGAACGCGAAAGGTATTCCGCAAGAGGTGCAAACCAGAATTTTTCAGAGAAATTTTTCAACGAAAACGGGTGAGGGTCATGGGTTGGGAACCTTTTCAATGAAGCTCTTTGGTGAAAACTACTTAGGGGGAAAAGTCTCGTTTAGTAGCTCCGAAGATCAAGGAACAGAATTTGAATTCTGGCACCCTGGGTAGTTTGTGCGACAGGCCTTTCGCAAGTTTTCAATTTCCGTATTAGGAGGGGCTCGCCACTTCTCTTTTGAGCATCGTATGCTCAACGTAACGAATCTAGGTACATTTGTTTTTGTCGAATTTAATGCTGGAATTAATGCTTTCTTGGGGCTGAATCATGAGCTCATTTTTGTCTGTGCTTTCTGCGGTTTTGTTAGCCTCGTTCTTTACATTTGTGGGCGCTTAGGCGCTCGTTTGCATGTCCTTATAATCCCTTCCATTGCCAACATTTTGGGTATGATGGTTGTTGGCTTTTTCTTGAACGGAGGAAGTCATGGAGGGAGTCAGTACTACATCTTTCTCGCTTTGATTGCGAGCATCATGATGGTGCGTTCTCGCCACCGCCTGATTTTAGGTGTTCTCTATGGTTTGGTAATCACGGCTTTGGTATGTATCGAGTGGTATATACCACAAAGTGTGATACCATACCCATCGAATCGTGCTCGCATTCTTGATGTGTGGTTGAGCGTTGTGGGAACAGGGATTGGCGTTGCTGTCGTGCTCGCGATTCTCATCGATAATTACCGACTTTACCAGCGCATGTTCCTTGCCGAAAAACGTCGATCCGATCGCTTATTTCGAAATTCAGTTCCTAAATCCTATGCACAAAAATTGATGCAAGGACACTTGTCTGTAATAGAATCCCACCCATCCGTATCTGTTCTTTATTGTGATATTGTCGGGTTTACTCCTTTAGTCGCAAGGCTTGATCCGTACTTAATTATCCCAGAATTAGGACGCATCTTTAGTGTGTTTGATCAACTGGTGGAAAAATTTGGCGTAGTGAAAGTGACTACGGTCGGTGATGCGTATATGGTTGTCGCAGGGATTCAAAATTCTCGCAGCGATCATGCGCAAGCCTGTTTTGAACTTGGTCAAGCCATGTTGCGAGTTTGCGGAAAACTTACGCTTGGTGGCGAATATTTTTTGGTGCGCATTGGAATACATTCGGGCCCAGTAGTTGCCGGAGTTGTTGGGCGTGTCCGTGCGCATTTTGATCTTTGGGGGCATACTGTAAATATGGCTTCGAGTTTGCAAACCATTGCAGAGCCTGGTTGTATTTGCTTTGGGGATGCAACGCGAGATTTGCTCAATGACTCATGGGGTCTACAACCACTTGGCTTGGTTGATGTAATGGACTCTGAGCCAATGCGACTTTGGTGCTTTCGGTGTGATTGTCTCGACACATGAATACCATGAAACCCATTCTGCAAAAAGTTATTTCTGGAGTGTTGGGAGATGCTTCGCGCTTTCCGTTGCAACACCGAATTCTTAATGCAACAAATGCGCTTACGGCAATCATATTGATGATTGCCGTTGTCATGAATTCAAGCGTAGGTTTATCCATCTGGATTTCTGCGACTTGTTTGTTATTCGCAATTCTCTGTGGAGTCCTTTGGTATCAAGGCCGAATGCGGTTAATGTGTAAGCAAGTCGTTCCGTTTACAATAAGTCTCATATTGATCATGGAGCCCATCATTTATTTTATGGGTGGTGGCTCTGATGGCGGAATTCTCTACTACATGTCACTCAGCATCATGGCTAGTATTTTGATTATTGAACCACACCAGAGGATTAGAGTTACCGGTTTATTTCTATTTGAAATTACGGCTCAATTGATGCTTGAATCTGTTTATCCAGACTTGGTAATTCCATATCCAAGTTCAACAGCGCGTGTGGGTGACATATTGAGTAGCATGTTGCTTGCGTCATTTGGATACGCGCTTGGAACAATTATCATCTTCGATAATTTCCGAGCCTTCAAAGGTCGACTTGTCGCTGAAAAACGCCGCACTGACAAACTGCTGCGGTCCTCAATGCCAAAAAATATTGCATCCCAGCTTTTAACTGGAAGTAGAATGTTGCAAGAATCCCATGCCGATGTGAGTGTGATGTTTGCCGAAATCGTAAACTTCTCCCAGCTTGTATCAAGCCATGATCCTCGTCATTTGATTCCTGCTCTAGATACCTTGTTTAGCCGCTTTGATTCTATGGTTACCAAGCTTAACCTAGAGAAGGTGAAGTCGGTGGGGGAGGTCTATATGGTGGTGGCTGGCATTCCAGGGACGCGGAGAGATCATGGTGATGCTTGTTGTGAACTTGCTGAACAGATGTTAGCAGTAACGCGGTCACAAACTCTAGCGGGGTCGCCAATCGCGCTTCGGATAGGAATTCACACGGGCCCTGTAACTGCTGGCGTAATCGGTAAGCTACGAATGCACTATGACCTGTGGGGAAGTACTGTAAACATTGCTGCTCGCTTGCAAACCATTTGTGAACCAGGCTTTATCTTGGTCAGTGACACAACCAATACTATTCTGGGAAAGGATTGGAATACAAAATCCCTTGGCCTAACCGATATCCGAGGTGTGGGGCTCTTGCGGACTTATTCTGTCTTGCCTAAATCCGCAAGTTTGGCATAACAAATTTTTCATTCCATTACATACAACACGGCGAAATGGTTCTGCATTCCAGACCTCAGCAAGAGTCTGTGCGGGCAAGCACTCCTTGTCTCCAATGTTGCCCAGCATGCCTAAAGCGCCATCCCATGCGGCAGGGTGGGGGCAAGGAGCTACGCGGCCGTCGGCTAGGATCCAAACCTCTTTACCTAAAAACGGACACTCGCCATCGTGTCTAGATAAATCTGTTTGCATCGCCTCATGTTGCATCGCTGAAAAATGAATCCGAATGTTGTTCACCTTTACGCGGTCAATGCCCACCTCGCTTGCCCACGCCTGAATTGCATCAATCTCCTTGGCGTTGGTTTGCATACGAGTTACCTGCAGTGATACGGTTCCGCACGTTTTCCCTTGTTCCATATAGCGTTTGCGCTGTTCAAGGTAGGCAAGAATATTTTGCCGTTGTGTTTGCGAGTCGATACCGCCTAAGAGTTGATTATTTCGCGCATGGTTTAAACTCAGCAAACTGAACTTAATGTCGCTCACCACGGGAAGTATGAGAGGTGTCCAAAACTCAACGCCGCCGTTAGGAAATGTTCCGTTCGTCGTAATGTTTAAAAGCACTTTCGTTTGTGCGCAAAGCTCAATGAAGCGCAAAAAATCAGGATAGAGAAAGGGTTCGCCCATAGTCGATGGAATAACTTCACGCAAACCAAGCGGCACCAGTTCTCGAATCGTTCTCTCGATAATTGCGAAGTCAAGTACAGGCTCATTTTGCCTGCCTTTTGCTGCGAAGCGACTGTGTACTCGGCACATATCACAATGCAGATTGCAAAGACTTGGATTGGTGACGAAAGTAATGCGCCAAGGAGTGCTCAAAGCCATTTTGGAAAGGTAGCTATCGCTAGAATTCATTACGTCGCGATAGAGTTTGCTCGCAATTTTTTCATGACATCTTGGATGACCATACCTGCAAGGAATTGTCCAAAGGTCGCGGTAATGTGCGAAACAGAAGCATTGATTTCCATCTTGGAATCGCACCAGTCTTTGCTGACTAGATCACCTGTGTTATCGCCGCGCACCGTGTCTCCACAGACGCACTGATGGGTTCCATCGCGAGACGATGTGTGGCGAATTTCTTGAGCGGGCTCTAAGGAATACACGCATTGGCAATCGCCTGTAAAGCCTTGTGCCCGTAGCTTTTTGCGCACCAGCTTTGCCAGCGGGCAAATGCGAGATTCCCACAAACTTCCCACGCGGATTTGGGTGGGGTCAAGTTTATTTCCCGCGCCCATGCTGGTGTAGACCGTTGCGCCAGCTGCATGCGCAGACATAATCAGATCCACCTTATGAGCAAGGCTATCGATGGCATCAATCACGTAATCAAAGCGTTCCAAATGAAATGCATCGCGCTTGGAAGCTTCGTAAACACCATGTATCGTTTCGATGGTTGCTTTGGGATGTAAGTCGTGCAAACGATTCGCCATTTCTTGTACCTTAGAGCGCCCTAGGTTGCGAGTCGTTGCTTGCAATTGACGGTTCACATTGGTTACGCATACCGTGTCGCTATCGACCAGCGTAATCTTTCCTACGCCAGATCGCACAAGGGATTCTGCACACCATGAGCCCACTCCACCAAGGCCAAAAATGGCGACTTCGGTCGCGTGCAAAGCTTCGATACCGTCATCGCCGAGCATTAATGCCAAGCGATGGAACTGAGGGGAGATTGGCATGGGGCGAATTTAGCTTTCTTAAACTGCCCCCTTTCCATGGACATGAAATATCCATGTTCAGCAATTATTTCGCAGTTTAGGGTTCGGAAACAGTCGGTTTTACGTCTATGGTAGAATGAAACACATATGCCCAAACCCAGACTGCCTATCAAACAACACTGTTTCCGCAGGATTCTACCAACGGAAGTGCGACTCTCACAAGGTTAAGCGATACTTGTGCAAAGACTGCAAGCACAAGTTTTCCGATGCAACAGGAACGCTTGAATTCGGCCACCACAAACGTAGAGAAAATCCCATCATTCAAAGACTTCTTGGGGCCGTAGTGTCTTTGAACGAGATCGGCAGAATTGTGCGAGTCAACCAAAAGACTGTGGCTCGCAAGTTGGTCTATTTATCCAAGAAAAGCCAACTCGAAAACGAAGATCTTTTGAGCAAGTATCACAAGGTGGATTCCGTGCAATTCGATGAAATGGAGACTGTGGAGCAAACCAAGTGTAAGCCCGTTGCGATAGCGCTTGCTGTGGAAGCTGATACGCGCGTTGTGCTTGGATTTACCGCTTCGCGTATGCCAGCCAAAGGGCCTTTGGCCACCATCGCAAAGAAGAAGTATGGCAAGCGAGTCAACGACCGCGTTAAAGGGCTTGAAACCCTTATGAAATCTATTGTTTCACGACTAGCAACTCACGTGAACTTGCTATCCGATAAGTGCCCATTTTATGCCAGAGTTGTTGATCGCACTCTAGGGCAAAACAAAGAAATTGCGATCACGTATAAGCAGTTGAAAGGCCGCAAAGGATGCGTGAGTGGACAAGAAGAATTGGAAGAGGGTGGCTGGGATTCTTTGTTTTCGCTGAACCACACTTGTGCAATGTTTCGAGCCCATGTGAGTAGGCTTATTCGTCACACATGGAACACCACGAAGAAGCTCGAAAACTTGGTTCATCATTTGAACATTTACATGTTCATTCATAACTCGCGAATACTCGAATCAACACTTGCATCATAGACGATTACTCTAAAGCAAGTTGACCGAGTTTAGTAAATCTGACATTGAAATTATCCCTCGCAAAATGTGTGGGATAGCTTTTCCTATGTCTATGCACGCGGCTCTAATTCGGAATTTCGGAAACCGATTTCGGAGATGCAGATCGTTTAGAAATTAGTGTTTTATATGTCCACGGAAAGGGGGCGGTTTATGATCGTTGATCCCCCCGATATCACCTCTGGTCTGAATTCGTGGACTGCAAGCATCAGATTCCGTACATTTGCAAAATGACGACAAATACTACTGAATCTATCCATGGCCATGAAATAATGCACCTGATCTTTGAGCAAGGGCCTATGACTCGCGAACTCTTATCTGCAAAGGCTGTAGAGAGCTTTGGCCCGGCCGCCCAGTTTCACACCTGCTCGGCACAAGGAATGGACCTGAATTCACTGCTTGATTTTTTAGTTCAACGCGGCAAGGTAAACGAAGGTGCGCAAGGCTTGTTCATGGGTGGTGGAGAGCACTTTTGCTCGAATGAATGATTATTGTGCATTCATAATACAGCGAACTGAGAAGCCGTTCGCTTGGTTGTAAAAGTCGGCTTCGACTGTTGTGCTATCGGCTAAGATATTACGCTCATAGGCGTGGCTGTATCCAAAGAACGATGCTGTCCACCAATATCCTTTTGCACCTTGGCTATAAAATTGAGACGAGTAGTAACTGCCTCCTGGAAGCGCTGTGAAACCATTTGTATTGGTGCCTGTATTGGTAGTCCATAATGCACTGTTGGCCTTGAGTGCTTTGCCCGCCAGGGAATCATTCTGAGTAGAATTACTCACACTTGCAACGAGTTGATTCCATTCCGTGGTATCGGGTAAATGCCAACCTGTGGGGCATACTTCGTTGGCCGTCATCCAATCATACAGGCGGCCGTAGGTTGTGCAGTTGCTGTCTGCATTTCCATAACACCACGAGCTGCTGCTACTTGAAGGAATAAAATTCAAATTCTCGGCCATCCAGTTTTGCGAGCCAATGGTGGTTGTCAGATAGGTCTGTTCTGCACAAGCCAATGTTTTGGCGGAGGGGTCATAGGTGCAAGCCTGTAGATTCTGGGCTGTAAAGGAATAGCTGATTACCACAGAAGAAGATGAGGCGCCAGACGACATGGAAGATACGGCAATAGTACTTGAGCTTGAACTAGAGGTGATGGATGATGTTGTAACAATAAGAGCAGAGGAGCTAGAAAGCGAAGACGATGGCGTGTAGCTGATGGCCACCACACCAGATGTAGGAACGCCTCCGCAGGAATTCAACAGCAATGCGATTGCGAAAATCCAGAGTATCATCTTCATGTATAACTCCTATGCGAACGCTCTTTTTCACGCATCAAATTAGCGCTTCTTTTTCTTGTCTTTCTTCGGATGAAATTTTTCGCCCTGAGTTGAGCTTGGGGTCATTTGCGGATTGCCCTTCTGCATCATGCCCGACATTTTTTTCATCATGTCTTTCATTTGCTCGTATTGCCCAAGTACTTGGTTCACCTTCTGCACATTGGTGCCTGAGCCGCTAGCGATGCGCTTACGGCGGCTTGCGTCGAGAAGCTTTGGTTGCTTGCGTTCACGCGGTGTCATGGAGCTGAGCACGGCTTCTACGTGCACCATATCTTTCTCGTTGATATCACCAATAGGAAGCTTGTTGAGCCCAGGAATTAAGCCAATGATATCTTTAATGGCGCCCATTTTTTTGATGGTGCGCAATTGTGAAAGAAAGTCTTCGAGGTCGAATTGATTGTTGAGGATGCGCTTGGTGAGGCTCTTCGCGTCTTTCTCATCAATGACTTGTTGCGCTTTTTCGACCAGCGAAACCACGTCGCCCATGCCCAAGATGCGACTAGCCATGCGCTCGGGGTGGAACACATCAAGCTCATGCAGCTTTTCACCCGTACCAATAAATACAACGGGCATGCCGGTGATTTTGCGAATGCTAAGTGCAGCACCTCCACGAGTGTCACCATCGAGCTTCGATAAGCACACGCCTGTGAAGTTGAGGCGCTGGTAGAATGTTTGCGCGACATTCACCGCTTCTTGGCCAATCATCGCATCGGCAACAAATAGAATCTCGTCGGGGTGAACGGCGTCGCGAGCAAGTTCAAGCTCTTGCATCAATTCTTCATCGACCTGCAAGCGACCTGCTGTATCATAGATCACAACATCGTGGCCATTAGCCTTTGCGTACTCGTAACCATGCTTGATGATTTCGACCGGATTGCCTTGGCCTTCCTCGAAAACAGGAACGCCGATAGACTTGCCGAGCACTTGTAATTGCTTGATCGCAGCAGGGCGATAGACGTCGGCAGCAACCAAGAGCGGCTTGCGTTTACGCTTGGAGCGCAAAAATAAAGCAAGCTTTCCTGCAAAGGTGGTTTTGCCTGATCCCTGCAAACCGCACATCATGATACCCACCGGCGAGCGCCCATCTAGTTTGGGTTCGCGTGCGGTGCCACCCATAATCTCGACAAGTTCGTCGAAGATGATTTTCACGATTTGCTGACCAGGGGTTACTGAGAGTAGCACATCCGCGCCGAGCGCTTTTTCTTTGACCGCTTTCACAAAATCGCGGGTAACCGCAAAGTTCACGTCGGCTTCGAGAAATGCGCGGCGAACTTCACGCAGAGCTTCGGCAACATTCTCTTCCGTGAGCTTGCCTTGGCCACGGAGTTTTTTCAGGGATGATTCAAGACTATCGGAAAGCTGTGTAAACATAATGCGCTAAAGATAGGTTTCTCTTTTCGTATTGAGGTTCGATGTTACAACTTGATAGGCCAGACTCTAGCAACTCTTCACTATAGAACGATAGAACTCTCCACTCGGATTCCCTTTATTCGGCTATATTCAATGTGTGCTCTTTCAATCCATAAAATCATTGTGCTGGGTGCTTGTCTTGCTGACTTGCACATGGGCTATTTCTGCACCAGATACCATTTCGCTTCAGTTGATGAATTCGCACCAGTTTCAATATGCTGGCTACTATATCGCAGAAGCCAAAGGCTTCTATCGGGATGTTGGGTTGGATGTGAATTTTCGCGAGCTTGAGCCGGGGGAATCTTCTGTTGATGAAGTCGTGTTCGGCAAGGCTGAATATGGTGTGCAAGGCTCAGATATATTGAGAGCTTGGGATGATGGTAAGCCCGTCGTTTCCCTTGCCGTCATCTTTGAACACTCCCAATCGATTCTGATTGCTCGTTCGAACATCACAATTCCTTCGCAATTTACAGGGAAAAAAATTGCTCTTCGCAAAGACCAATCTCTTGATGTTGAAGCGATGTTGCATGAATCAGGACTTCAAGAAAACTTGTTCATAAGCGCTCAAGAGAATGACCCTTTAGAGGCTTTTATTCGCGGAGATATCGATGGATATACGGCATCGCTCGCTATTGATCCTGCAATATTGCTAGCACGCAACGTGGACTTCAATGTGTTACAGCCATCGCGTTATGGAGTTGAGACTTATGGGGATTGTCTATTTACAACTCGCTTTGAAATAGAGCAACACTCGGAGCGAGTACAGGCTTTTATGCAGGCAAGTTTGCGTGGTTGGCAATATGCGCTTACGCATATGGATGAATCTGTGCAGCTGGTTCACACAAAATACGCACCTCAGCTCGATCTTGCTTTGCTGAATTTTGAAGCGAAAACGTTCAAAGAAATTTTCGATGCAACTCGAATTCCTTTTGGCGAACAAGATGCAAGTATTTGGCAAAATGATGCAGATCAAATGTTTCGGCTAGGATTATTGCATAAGCCAATCCAAGTCGCAGATCATGTGTATTCCTTGCTGCGCCTTGAAAAGGAACGGCGATCACATTTGTTCCGACTCCTGTTTTTGGTTGCTGTGCTGGCCTTTGTGCTAATGCTTGTGTTCTCCTTTTTTACTTGGATTTTTTGGCGCGGAATGAATCGCCGCAATATGGAACTACGCCTTAGTGAAGCGCGTTTGCAGCAGGCCTTGCGCGCAACGTCTGATGCGGTATGGGATTGGCCTAATGTTCATGCTCCGATGTGGTGGTCGCCTGTAGGTTATGAGATGATGGGTGTGAAACCAGAGACCTTCACTCCCACTTGGAACGCATTTCTCGGCATCGTGTATCAAGAAGACCAGTTCACGTTGCAAACGGAGTTAGATGCTGCCATTGCAGCTCGCGCAACGATCGCTGTTGACGTGCGCATTATGGTGCAGAGTAGTTTGCGTTGGATTCGCTTTCGCGCCTTGTGCACTGAGATTGATGGCAGTGTTGCTTTGTCAGGAATTTTCCAAGATATTCATCAACTCAAGACCGCAGAAATTGGTTTGCGAGAAAGTGAAGCGAGCTTTCGTCAATATTTTGAACTTGGACTTGTTGGCATGGCTACACTGAGTGCGGAAGGAAAATTTATTCAGACGAATCGTACCTTGTGGGATATGCTTGATGAGACGGAAGAGGAATTGCATTTACGCGATTGGCAGAGTTACACACACCCCGGTGATTTAGCTCTTGAAGAAGATTTGATGGAAGCTGTGCGGCGTGGAGATCGGCAAGGATACACCTTGGATAAACGTTTTATTTCAGCCAAAAAGCGTACGGTGAATACCTTGGTCGCTGCCCGAGCTGTTCTCGATTCGCACGGTCAGTTGGTGCATTGGGTTATGCTTGTGCAGGATATTTCCCAACGTAGACAAGGTGAGCAAGAGAAGGAAAAAATCTTGCATCAGCTTTCTCTGAAGAATCGAACTTTGGAAGGAATGCTACACACCATTAGTCATGATTTTAGGCATCCGCTAGTTAATGTTATGTGGTACAGTCAAGAGATGGAAAGAACTCTTACCGATTTTGTGACCCTTTTAGCGAAGACAGAGGTGAAGGGAAATGAACGTTTGCACGAGTCTTGCGATGAATTGATGGAACTTGTTCCGGTATCTTTGCGAGAAATCCGCAAAGGTGCTCAGGTGATTGATCGCATGCTTTCGGGTATGCTTTCCTTATCGCGCCTTGGTCGGCAGACTCCTGATTTTGTCCAAGTGGATATGAAGCAAGTGGTGCAAGCGCTGCAAGATGAATTGCGCCAACGCATAGAAGAGGTGCACGCACAAATTCATGTAGATGAGTTGCCCTCGTGTACGGGTAGTGAATCCATGCTCTATCAAGTGTGGGAAAATCTTCTACAAAATGCGCTTCACTACCGTGATTTACATAGGTCTCTTGTGATTACAATTACAGGAAGGGTTGTGCGCGATTGGGTTGTGTATTCCATTGAAGATAATGGGGTGGGAATCCCTGCTTCAAGTCTTGGTCATATCTTTTCGCCTTTTTTCAGGCTTGACCCCAATGGCATGCATTCTGGTGAAGGGCTTGGACTTACTTTTGTAACTCGTATTCTTGAAAGTCACCGCGGCCACATCAAGGTTGAATCTGAGTTAGGAAAAGGCTCGCGCTTTAGCATTTATCTGCCCGAGTCGGGTGGATTAGAGCAGTAGAGAGATAAGGGAAGAATAGTTCCAACAGTCCAGAATTCTGGGTGGAAAGAGTTCTCTGCATTATTGTTGCAAATCATCGATTCATTCCTGTGCAAAAGTACTTTTATAATGGATATAATGCATCCATAACTGTTCGTATGATGGAGTGCCATGCTCGTGAAACTTGAACGGAACCAAGAGATGCTTGAAGCCATGGGGCGTATGGCTAAGGTTGGTGGTTGGCAGCTTGATTTGCTCACCCAAACTTTGGTGTGGACTTTAGAGGTGTATCGTATTCATGAGGTCACCGATGACTTTGTTCCAACATTTGAGAACGCCGTTAGATTTTATGCTCCCGAATATCGAAGCGTAATTATTGATGTTGTAAGCGATGCAATTAACATCGGGAAAAATTTTGACTGTATTTTCGAAATTATTACCGCTAAAAACCGAAGGCGCTGGGTTCGCTCTTTGGGGCAGGCGATTTATGCAGATCAAAAAATAGTGAGTGTTTTCGGAACCTTTCAAGACATAACAGAACAGCGACTCGCAGAAGAAGCCTTACAAGAAAGCGAGAAAACCAAGCAAGCAATCCTCGATGGAATTTCTGCAAATATTGCTTTTGTGAACGAACATCAAGAGATCATTTGGGCGAACAAAAACGCATCGGTTACTGCGGCGCGCCCTTTGCCTGAAATGATTGGCAAGACGTGCTATTCCCTTTGGGCAGACCCTAAAGCTCCTTGCAAAAATTGCCCGACTTTAAGAACTATGAGTAGTCACATCGCTGAGGTTGGCACGCGTGTTGGCCCCGAGGGTAAAACTTGGAGCGAGCGCAGTGAACCCGTCTTTAATTCTGATGGAACGCTGTTGGGTGTGGTTGAAATAGTTCAAGATATTACGCGGCAAGTTCAAATGGAAGCGCGTATTCGCCAAGCAGAAAAAATGGAGTCGATTGGAATTTTAGCAGCAGGAATTGCTCACGATTTCAATAATATTTTATTTGCCATTCTTGGAAATGCTGAGCTTGCAGGGCAAGCGATTGATCCCAGAGCTCCTGTTGCCAAGCACTTGCAGCATATTGTGAAAGCTGCAGATCGCGCAAAGCTTTTAGTGAAAAAAATATTAGCCTTTAGCAGGCATGAGGATCAGGCGAAACAAGTTCTTCTTTTATCAACAGAAGTAGAAGAGTCGCTCGGCTTTTTGCGTGTTATGCAGCCTTCATCTGTCTTGTTTGATGTACAGTTGGGAAATGCGAATTATCATATTTTGGCAGACTCCATTAGCATTCATGAAATCTTGATCAACTTGTTTACCAATGCCTCCCAAGCGATGAATGCAAAAGGGACGATCTCTGTTCGGTTAAGTGATGGCGTATTTACAACGCCTATTGAAGGAAGGCTTGGTGAGACGGCTCCAGGCAGCTACGTAATTCTCGAGATTCAGGATACAGGCATGGGGATGAGTGCGCAAATACTAGAGAGAATCTTTGAACCTTTTTTTACCACAAAGTCTGTGGATCAAGGAACGGGAATGGGGCTTGCTGTGGTCTATGGTTTGATGCAAATTCATCATGGAAATATTCAGGTGCAAAGTGAGATTGGCAAAGGCACTACGTTTACTTTGTTTTTTCCCCAGCCTGAAAGCAAGACTGCTGGTGTAGTGACGGAAGTCGTGAAGGGGCGTGGCGAACGTATTTTATTTGTCGATGATGAATCTGAAATTGTGGCGATGGCTTCACGAGGATTAACCTTGTTCGGATATGAGGTCATGCATGCGGGAGATGGAGTAGAGGCGTTCGAACTATTGCGTGAATCAACAACAAAGATTGATGTACTCATTACGGATCAGACTATGCCACACATGACGGGGATCGAGCTTGCATATGCCATAAATAGAATCCGTCCAGAACTTCCCATTATAATCACAACCGATTATAGTCCTGAGACTCACAAAGAGTTAAACGCGATTCCAGGGGTTCACAAAATTTGCTACAAGCCAATTAACCTACAGGAGCTTGCGTTGGCGGTGCATGAATGTTTACCAAAGGATTTATTATGAAAAAGATTTTGATTGTTGATGATGATCTTGAGGTTAATGAAATGCTTGTGCAATTTTTACGCGGCAGCGGTTATGATGCTCAAGGTGTTAGCGATGGGCGATTGGTGTCTGCGGCTCTCGATGCGTCTCCTTTTGATCTCATTATCACAGACTTGATTATGCCCGAACAAGAAGGCATCGAAACGATTATGAACCTACGAAATTCAGGGAGCAAAATTCCCATTATCGCAATTTCGGGTGGAGGGCGATTTCGCCCTGAAGCCAGTTTGCACATGGCTCAGATGCTGGGGGCAAATTGTGCGTTAGCAAAGCCGGTTGCTTTATCTTCGCTGCTCGAATCTGTGAAGGACTGTTTAAAAGAGCAAAAAAAAGCCCCGCAATAGCAGGGCTTAAACTTGAAATACGTTTGTTGGTTATGGCCCGAATTGCAGCATGGCCGCGATGTTATTGCTGAGCACTGGCACTATGCCTGCTAAGATCACCAACACCGTCAAAGCAATGATGGATAGCTTCTCGGTAAGGCTAAGTACAATGGCTTTGTTGGCCGCCGCAGTAGCCTCATCAGGAGTTTCGACCCAGCCAGCTTTAAGCATCTGCAAGTAGCAATAAAGACCTACGACAGTATTTGCACCAACGAAAGCGAGGAACGCAAAGTGCCCGCCATTCGCAGCAGAGCCAAAGAGCATGAACTTGCCCACAAAGCCTGCCACGGGAGGAATACCAGCGAGAGAGAACAAGCCAATGGCGAGTGCTGCGCCAAGCCATGGGCGTTGACGTGCAAGGCCTGCGAGACCTGCGAAGGTTTGTTCGCGCTTGTCGCCCACCGCGGAGATCAGGAAGAACACCAAGTAGTTCGAGAACGCATAGACGAACAGGTAGAACACCACGGAGCTCTTTGCAAGGCCCACAGGGCCTGTTAGAGCGGCGAGAATGTAGCCGGCCTGAGCAATGGACGACCATGCCATAAAGCGGCGCAGGCGACGTTGTTTTAGGGCGCCGAAGTTGCCGATCGTCATGGTGGCAGCTGAAAGTAGAATCAGCAATGGCTGCAATTGAACTTGGATTGCAGCGAGTGGGCCATAAAGCAACACCAGCAGGAACGAGATTGCTGTGGCCTTAGAAGATACGGAAAGGAATGCAGTCACAGGTGTGGATGCACCATCGTATACGTCGGGAGCCCAAGTGTGGAAAGGGAAGAGAGTCAGCTTGAAGCCAATACCCGAGATCAAGAACAATATTGCGATCCAGAGCAATGGAGATTGCGAGTTCATGGCAATCGCATAAGAGATCGCATCAAAGCGGAGCGAGCCTGCAAAACCAAACAGATACGACATACCAAAGAGCATGACCGCTGTGCTTGTGGAGCCGAGCAGAACATACTTTGTTGCAGCTTCGGAAGCTTTGTCATCGTTCTTGTTCCAAGCAACCAAGAAGTAGAGAGGAATGGTTGCAAGCTCAAGGCCAACAAACAGAGTCAACAGATCGTGGGAAGAAACAACCGTGATTGCACCAAAGGTCACGAAGATGATCGCTGCAAGGAATTCAGCCTTGTAGCGTAAGGGAGCAAAGCCTTCTTCACCTTTCACAAAAGAGCGGCGAGCAAGCAAGGTCACAATCAATGCGCTAGTCACGAAAAGTTCGCGTGTAAGCAGACCGAAGTTGGAAAGGCTCCAGTTGCCACCAAACCATGCGCGATCCCAACCAGCGGGGATTGCGTTTTGCAAGAGCAAGACTGCAGCAAGGCCAATCCAAGTCACATTCCAAATGACAGAGGAGCGTAGGCGAGCAAGGTCGAGTGCAAGTACGAGCACACCGAGGCCGAGCAGTAAAAGATCAGGGAGTAACAATGGGAAGCTCAAAGGTTACCTCATCAGGTTGGCAAAGATGGGTGCAAGGCTCGTGTCGAGCATATCGGAAATCCAGCCGGGGAATAGACCCATGCCGAGTAGGCAAGAGACCAAGAGTACCACGGTGATTTTTTCAGGGATAGTCGATGCGGGCAGATGTTCGTAATGGTGATTGGTGATGGGACCATTCAACATCATGTTGGCTGCGCGGAGTACGTAGACTGCAGTGGTGGTGACACCAAGAATGGCAAGCACAGTCACCAAACGGAAGCCGGTAGAGCTATTCTGGAATGCGCCGATGAAGATGGTTGCTTCTGCCACAAAGCCCGAGAGACCAGGAAGGCCAAGGCCTGCGAAGCCTGCGATCACAAAAGCAACGCCAAGGAACGGAGCCGACTTCATAATGCCGCCCATCTCATCGATGTTGCGAGTATGAGTGCGTGAATAGATCATGCCGATGGTCGAGAAGAAGAGAGCCGTCAAGAAACCATGCGAAATCATTTGCAGGGCAGCACCCTTGAGACCAATGTACGACATGGCGCAGAGGCCAAGCACGATCAAGCCCAAATGGCCAATGGAGGAATAAGCGGTGATGTATTTGAGGTCGCGATGGCGAATTGCAATGAAGGCTGCAAAGACCACATTGAATGCGACTAGCGATACAATCCACGGAAGCCAGAAATGCGCTCCTTCGGGCATTAAGTACATCGCTACACGTAGGCATCCGTAAGTTCCCATCTTCATCATCACGCCCGCAGCAAGCATCGACACCGCGGTAGGTGCAGAGGAGTGACCATCGGGAGACCAAGTGTGGAAAGGGAAGAGCGATGAAGAGATCGCAAAACCAATGAACATCAAGGGGAAAGCCCAGAACTGGAAGTTGAAAGGAAGATGCACATCGGCGAGTTTGCGGATATCAAAGGACTCGGTGCCCGACACAAAATAGAGCCCAAGAATCGCCACTAAAATTGCAGCAGATCCAAGCATTAGCGATAGCGTAAGCTTCTTACCAGCGTAGTCCTTACGGCCAGTACCCCACACGGAAATCATCAGGTACATTGCGAGCGCTTCCAACTCGTAAAAGATAAAGAAGGTAACCAAATCAAAGGACATAAATACGCCGAATACGCCTGCGCCAAGGATCTGCGCTAAGGCAAAGAATTCTTTCTCTTGCTTGTCAATATTCCAGCTGGCGAGTACGCCGGTGAAAATGACAATTGATGTCAAGAATACCATGAGGATACTGAGTGCGTCGGTGCCGGTAATAAAGCGCACGTGCAACATTTGCATCCAAGGTAGGTCGGTCACGAAGTTTAGCACAGGCTGGTGACCCGTGGGCAGAGCACTCGACACGGAGATCCAGTAGACCTTCCATGTTAAGAAGCCCGCGATGAGCACATTGATTGCAGCAGACACCGCATGAATCATCTTCACGAGGAAGGGATTTGTGCGAGGTACAGGGATTACCAAGAGCACTGTCAACAGCGGCAGAACCCAAGTGGCATTAAGGAGAATAGCTTCTATAGTCATCGATCGCTCAGAGAGGAAGGTTGCCGAGGTAGCGCACTAGCAAAATGCCAAAGAGCGTTACGCCGATGTACAGGGGAAGAAGTCCAGACTGGAGGGCGCGAGTTGCGCGGCCACCAAGCTGCGTTGCAGATGCGGAAAGGTCCACCAAATTATCGATCAGTTTGTCGAAAGCCTTCATGGCTTCTGCGGCAAAGTTGAAAATGATATTGCGGGTAATCCAAAGGTAGAGCTCGTCGAAATAGAACTTGTTCATGATCACGCGATACCATGCAGGGCGCTTCGAGGTGTCGAGGGCGCTGGCCACATTGGACTTTGCGCGGCCGTACAGTACAAATGCGGTGGTTACACCAATCACGGCAACAGCTGATGCTAGGTAAGGCAGCCAATGTGCAACGGGCAATTCGCCTTCATGGCCAAGCATGGGTGGGCGAACGAGGTGCTCAAAGATGTGGCGTGAGAAGAAACCTGCAAAGACTGTTGGAATTGTGAGCAACACGATTGGCGTTGTCATCCAAGGATCTTCATGGATCTCGTGGTGGCTGTGAGCATCATGGTGTGTGCGGGATTTGCCGAAGAAGGCGAGGAAGAATAAGCGGAACATGTAGAACGCGGTGAGTCCACCAGTGAACAAGCCGACTGCGAAGACTACGTAGCTATGGCTCTGCAAGGCTGCTTGCAAAATTTCGTCTTTAGACCAGAAACCCGAGAACGGTGGGATACCAGCAATAGCAAGGCAAGCGAGCAACATGGAGATGAATGTCAAAGGCATCTTCTTGCGCAGGCCACCCATATCATCGAGGTCGTTGGAATGTACCGCATGGATCAAAGCGCCAGCGCCCAAGAAGAGCATGCACTTGAAGAAAGCATGCGACCAAACATGGAACATGGAAGATGAGTAACCGAGCACATTCACGGAATGATCTGCAAGCATCGATGTGCCCAGCGAGAACATCATGTAGCCCAGTTGCGATAAGGTAGAGTAGGCGAGGATGCGCTTGATGTCTTTTTGCGTGCAAGCGATCACTGCTGCAAAGATCGCGGTGAATGCGCCCACCACTTCAACGATCTGCAAGGTGCAATGAGCAGCTGCAAAGAGAGGGAACATGCGAGCGGTCAAGTAGACGCCGGCCACCACCATGGTTGCGGAATGGATGATTGAGGACACTGGGGTTGGGCCTTCCATGGCATCGGGAAGCCATACGTGCATAGGGAACATGGCCGACTTGCCCATACCACCAATGAACACAAATAAGGTACCCACAGAAAGTGCGCTGAAGGTCGCGAAGCCAAGATTGACGGGCTGTGACAGGCGTTGTGCAGTCTCTAAGGTGTTGAGCGAAGAGAACTCAAAGGTGCCCGTGAAATACGAGATCAGCACCAATCCAATCAAGAAGAATGAATCTGCAAAGCGCGTGATGATAAACGCTTTCTTCGATGCTGCTACCGCGCTTGGTTTATGATACCAGAAGCCGATCAACAGGTATGAAGTCACTCCCACGAGTTCCCAGAAGATGAACATTTGGAACAGGTTGCCTGCGGACACAAGGCCAAGCATGGAGAACGCAAAGAGAGAGAGTTCCGCGAAGAAGCGTGAAAAGCTCACATCGCCGCGCATGTAACCAACGGAGTAGATGTTTACCAAGAAGGCGATCACTGTGACTACCACGAGCATCATCACACTGATTGGGTCGAGATAGATGGATAGACCAATCTTGAAGTCGGCAGCCAAGGGAAGCCAGTTCACCGACCAAGGAATGATTGCGCGTTGTGCTTCGCCTTCAGGAAGTCCTGCAACGTGGCCATACCAATCAAAGGCTACGTAGAGCGCGGTGAGCAAAGAAAGCCCAGCCATCAGGATCGAGAAGCCTGCTGCAGTCTTGGGTTTCTTATTGAGAATAATGCCGTTCACCACAAAGGAGAGCAGCGGGAACAGAAGAATCAAATATGCCTTATCCATGGAGTTCCTCAAGCGAATCAATGTCGAGGCTCTTGTGACGATGATACATCGAAATCACAATCGCGAGTGCAACCGCCATTTCACAAGCAGCAATTGCAATCACAAACGCAGTGAAGATTGGCCCTGCCGTAGCATCTCCGGGGCGGAAATACGAGAAGGACACGAAGTTGATATTGGCTGCATTCAGCATAATTTCAACCGAGATTAGCATACCCACCAAATGACGGCGGGTCATTACACCATACGCGCCAATGGCAAACAGCACAAAGGCTAAGCCAAGGCAATAACCTAGAGTCATTTTTCCTCCTTGCGGGCGATGACGATTGCGCCGACGACAGAGATCAGCAGCAAGAGAGAAATGATTTCAAAAGGAACCAACATGCCGTCGGTACCCGTATCGAGAAAACGATACCCAATGCGCTCGATTGAAGCGAAGTGTGGATCGGCATATTGCTTGGAGCTGGTCAATACGCCAGAGCGTACCAGTGCATGCAAGAATGTACCGAGCAACGTTGCCGAGAGAGCAAACGCGAGCAGCTTGCGCATACCTGGAGCAATGTCTGCCCTGTCGCCCAAGCGAGTGGTCAAGAGAATTGTGAAGATCACAAAGATGACCACGCCACCGATGTACACCAACACTTGTGCAACAGCAACAAACTCTGCAGAAAGTTGCAGATAAAGGATCGCAGTTCCAAAAAACGAAGTGATCAGTGCCATGGCCGCATGCAAAATATTCTTGGCAGTAACAGCCCAGAGAGCGCCCAAAACGATGACAGCAGCGATGACATAGAATCCAATATCGGCAATCATCCTCTGCCCTCCTTTTTATTGAGAACCCACTCGTAGTTATCGCGGTTCCATGAGGCGTGTTCGAATTCATTGCTCATCTTGATCGCATCAAAAGGGCAAGCTTCTACACAAAGGCCACAGAGGGTACATTGATCCATACGATATATGTATTTACCGAGAACCTTTTTGCCTGCGATGTTCTTGGTGTTGAGTACCGAAATCGTTGCGTTGGGGCAAGCTTTTTCGCAAAGCGTACAGCCGGTGCATTTGTGCTCCCCATTTTCATCGTGGGGCATCGTGACTGCGCCACGGAATGCCTTGTGCATCTTCAGCGTCTTACGGTTTTCAGGGTATTGTTCTGTGACGATGCGACTGGGGCGGAAGAAATAGCCCAAGGTCACCGTCATTCCTTTCATGAGGCCGAAAGCCCCTAGGAACACTTTTTTAAAATACGTATCCAGAATTGTTGCCGACATAGTCTTTCCTTAAGGAATGATCAGCCCAAAGGCGACGAACACGGCGCCTAGTGCGAGTAGGATCAAATTAGCTGGCAGCAAAAATTTCCATTCAAGCATCATGAGTTGGTCAACGCGTGGGCGAGGGTAGGTCCAACGGAAGAACATGAATAGGGTAATCAGTCCCAGAATTTTCATGGCCATCCAGAGGAAGCCTGGAATCAACATCAGCAAGTGGTCAACGCCCGCAATGCCAATTTGGAAAGGAAGGAATCCGCCGAGGAAGAAGGTCGAAGCGAGCGCTGAAGTAGCGACCAAGTTGATGTATTCTGCAAGGAAGAACATGGCAAACGCAGTCGAAGAATATTCCGTATGGAAACCAGCGGTAAGTTCTTGTTCCGCTTCCACCATATCAAAGGGAGCGCGATTCAATTCGGCGGTGGCAGAAATCATATACATGACAAAGGCGACAAAGCCAAGCACCGGAGCCTTAATGATCCACCAATGCCAGAAAGGACCTTGCTGATTGACGACAATTTCGCGCAGGTCTGTGGTTCCAGAAACGAGCACCACGAACAGCATAATCAAAGACAGCGAGACTTCGTAGCTCACCATTTGCGCGCCGCTGCGAAGCGATCCCAACAAGGCGAACTTGTTGTTGGAAGCCCAACCGGCAACGAGTGAACCAAGAATGCCCAAGCCAGAGATCGCGATCACAAAAGGAACGCCCATGCCAGGATTTGCGACCTGCAGATTATGATCCCAAGGGATAACTGCAAGCACAAGGAACGATGCTGTGAGAGGAAGCGCTGGTGCCAAGAAGAAGATGAACTTATCGGCACCACGTGGTGTGATCAGTTCCTTGAAGAGGAGCTTGAGCACGTCTGCCACGGTTTGCAAAAGTCCCCAAGGGCCTAAGCGCATTGGACCCAAACGAGCCTGCGTAAAGGCAGCAACCTTGCGTTCCCACCAGATGAGGATTGGTGCGGGACCAACACCTACCGCCATAACAGCGACAAGTGCGATGATTCCGTTTACGATTGCAGCGACCCAAGAGAACGGCGCGTATTGCCGAACCAAATCGCCAATGATATTACTTGTGGAAAGATCCATAATGTGTCCAGTTCCTTTTAACGATCAATGTCAGGAATCACAACATCGATAGTGGTAATCACAGCGATCACGTCGGCAATCATGTGACCCTTCACCATTTCGTTGATGGCACTTAAGTTTGCGAGATTAGGCGACCGACTATGGATGCGCCAAGGCTTGTCGCCCTTGTCTGCAACCACGTAGGTTCCAAAGACACCCTTCGCAGTTTCTGTTGCGGCATAATAGCTACCCGCAGGCAAACGGTACGAAGGCTTTTCCTTGGAGCGATAAGGACCTTCCGCAGGAATTTCCTTAAGGCATTGCTCTATGATGCGGATTGATTGGCGCATTTCTTCCACGCGAATCAAATAGCGATCAAAGCAGTCACCATTGTGGAAAATAGGAATGTCAAAGTCGAGACGATCATAGATCGAATAGGGATCGTCTTTGCGGAGGTCGTAGCTAAAGCCAGATGCGCGTAGGGTTGGGCCTGTGCAACCATAAGCCAAGGCGTTTTCCTTGGTCAAGATGCCAATGCCGCGTGTGCGCTCTTGAATAATGATATTACCAGTCAACAATCGTTCAAATTCGTCGATAGCCACGCGAGTAGTCTTCATAAGGCCGCGCACACGGTCTAGAAAGTTTGCGGGAATATCGTTCGCGACTCCACCTGGGCGCATGTAATTGAACGTAAGGCGGCCACCGCACAACTCATCAAAAATATCGGTCATGACTTCGCGTTCTTTGAAGCCATAGAGCAGAGCGGTCTGCGCACCCATGTCGCCACCGAAGCAGCCGAGGAACATGAAGTGAGAAGAAAGACGTTGCAGCTCAAGCACCAACACGCGAATATATTCTGCACGCTCAGGCACGCCAATGTTCATGGCCTTTTCAATCGCCAAACATACGGAGTGATTGTTCTGATGCGCTGTGATGTAATCCATGCGGTCAGTCAGATGGATATACTGCAAGTAGGTTTCTGATTCACCTTGCTTCTCAATGCCGCGATGAATGTAGCCCAAATGCGGAACACATTCGCGCACAATTTCACCATCGAGCTTGAGCACCAAGCGAAGCACGCCATGGGTTGCAGGGTGCTGAGGACCCATGTTGATGAAATATTCTTCGGTATCCGAATCGCCAGCAATCTTTGTAAAGCCAGCAGGTAGAGGGCGTTTGACCATTTCCATATTAATACGGCCTCTTGATCAAATTGGGGTGCTCAAAATCCTTGCGGAGCGGAAAGCCCACAAAGTCTTCACTCATCATAATGCGGCGCATGTCTGGATGCCCTGTGAAGTTGATTCCAAACATATCGTAGACTTCGCGCTCTTTCCAATTGGAAGCAGGCCACAAAGCGGAAAGAGTAGGGACTTCCGCGAGCAACGCGTTCTTGGCTTCTTCTTTGCTCAATTCTTTTTTAGGGAGCGAAACGCGGAAGAAAATTTTGTGTCCTTGGCTCACGGAAAGCAAGTGGTTCACCACATCAAAATGGTCGGTAAAGTCCACCGCAGTGAGATCGAGCTGCATTTCCATGCCAAGGTCTGGAGTTACGCGCAAAAAGTTTGCGAAAGCAACATATTGCTCAATGGAGACTTCAAAGTCGAGCGTATAGTCTGTGCCAAGGGCTTCTACCGCAGCACGGTCGGCGACCTCTTTCTTATAGAGCTTAAGGCCTGGAAACTTCGCTTGTACAAGATCCCACAGCTCGCCATTGGATTTGCCGCGTGGACGGTCTGCAACGCGAGGAACCTCTGGGAAAGAAGCTGCGGGCGATGGAACGCGAACAGGCTTAAACGCTTGGTATTCTGGATTTTCTTCCTTGAACTTGGCGCGAGCTTCTGCCTGGTCTTGGTCTTTTAACTTCTCAAGCTCTGCCCAGGCTTTCGCAGCCTCGGTCCAACGATCCTTGGCTTCGCGTTCGGAAATATCGCGGTCATGCCAAGTGTTGCGCAGGCTTTCTGTTTTGCGGATCTTTTCTTGGAGCAGAAGTAATCCATTAAAGAGCGCTTCTGGGCGGGGCGGGCAGCCAGGAATATAGACATCAACGGGAATGATTTGGTCGGCACCCTTTACGACAGAGTAGTTGTCATAAATGAATGGGCCTCCAGTAATGGTGCAAGCGCCCATGGCGATTACGTACTTAGGGCCAGACATTTGGTCGAAGAGGCGCTTCAATGGGTCTGCCATCTTTTCGGTGACGGTGCCCGCGAGAATAATCAGGTCGCACTGGCGAGGGCTTGCACGATACACTTCGGAGCCGAAACGAGAAATATCATAGCGAGGAGCCGCCGCAGCCATCATCTCGATACCGCAACAGCTAGTTGCATAGGTCAATGGCCAGATCGACTGAGAACGCGCCCAGTTGATAACATAGCTGACCGCATCGATCATGGTCTTTCCGCCTGGAAGCGGATCGATGATGGGAGGAAGTTTGTGCATCAACCCCATTTGAGGACTCCTTTCCGCCAGGCATAGATCAGGCCTGAGCCGAGGATGAAAATAAACAAGCCGAGATCGGCCATGACGATTGCCGTAGTAAGGCCTGAAACGCCTGCAATTGCCTTGCGGAACACCGCCGCGCAAGGGAATAAGAACAGGGCTTCAATGTCGAAAACCAAGAACAGGAGGGCAAAGATATAGTAGCCCACCTTGAACTGGATTCGCGCATCGCCAAACGTCTCTACGCCACACTCGTAGGTCTCGTTCTTGAACCGGTTGGGTTTAGATTCGAAGGCGATCAGCTTCGCCGTGAGCATTGCAGCGCCGGCCATAAAGGCGCCTAAGAACAGAAAGGAGGCCAAGGGCAAATATTCTTGCATAGCTTTCCTAGAAAATAGTCGGAGCCAAACTTAGAATTCTCCGGGGGATTTCCAAGTCAGAAATCGTACGCAAATTCTGGGGAAATATGGTGAACAACCAGTTTGTTCATTTCAGATCCAATTCGAGCTTATTGCAAAAAAATGACTTCGCGTTCGAGGGTAACGCCGTGGTCGCGTTGCACAATATGGATAACTTGTTCGGTAAGATTCCAGATATCTGCGGAAGTTGCAGAGCCAAGGTTTACCACAAAGTTCGCATGCTTTTCGGAGATTTGAGCATCGCCGACACGCAAGCCCTTGAGTCCCGAGGCTTCAATCAATGATCCCGCAAATTTACCGGGTGGGCGCTTAAACATGGAACCTGCATTAGGAAGCTCTAATGGTTGCTTTTCGCGACGTTTCAAAAGGATCGAATTCATTTGCGTGCGTAGGCGTTGCGGCTCATCATATCGTAAGTGCAGTGTAACTTCAACGATGATTTCTTGCCGGTTCATGAGTCCAGAATGTCGGTAGGAAAATTCACATTCCGCGTTGGTGCGAATGGTTTCTGCGCCTTGTATATCAATGGTTCGTACCGATTCAATCACTTGGCATAGCTCTTGGTCGTAAGCACCTGCATTAATGAATGCACCACCGCCCAATGTTCCTGGAATGCCGCCCAAATTTTCAATTCCTGCAAGGCCTACTTCAACCGCGGTACTTACTGCTGTATGCAATTGCGTGCCAGCTTGGCAAAGCATTCGTTCGCCTTCAAGCGAAATTTTTGCAAAGCTTTTTCCTAAATGGATGATTAGCCCTGGATAGCCCATATCAGCAATCACAAGGTTTGAGCCGCGGCCGAGCACAAAGTAGGGCAGCTCTTGTTTTTGGTTTTGCTCTTTTCGCCATGCAAGAATTTCCCGCAATTCTTCGATAGTTGTTGGCTCAGCGAAGTAACGAGCTGCTCCGCCCACCTTGAAAGAGGTGAGGTTTCGTAAGGCTACGTTCTCTTGGATGAAGATGGGAATAGAGGCCATAGTAGAAGAGGGGGGTTGATTTTCTTGCGTCCAAATTAGATTATTTACCTCGTGCAGCATCCAAGCAATAGAGACAACATCGAAGCGCTCAAAGCGGCGCTCTCCATAACTGCAGTCGCAGAAGCGCTTGGGCTTGAACCCATGCGTGGAAAATTCCGGTGTTTACATCCAACACGTCATTCCCATGGTGATCGTTCACCGAGTGTGTCTCTGAGTGAAGACCGCGGACTATTTCGTTGCTGGGTTTGCCAAGATGTGCGCGGTGACTGCATTGAACTTGTGAGCCAAGTGCGCAACTGTAGTTTTATTGATGCCTTGCGCTGGTTACGCGATACGTTCCCGAATGCGAGAACGGCTGCAAACCTTGGTACGCCTTCAACAACCGCGCCGAAGCAACCCACTGCAATTGTGCAAGACGTTCGTAAAGATTCGACATCTGAATTAGCGACTTTGACTGTCCATAATGTAGAGCGGCCTGAACATTGGCGCGAAAAGCTTGTGCTAACATTCTTGAAATTGTTGATGCCAATTGATCAAGCCGATCCGCATGGGAACTTTTTGGCGCGCGACTATTTGATTAAGCGAAAAATATTTCAACGCACATGGAATGGGCTTCGCTTGCGGTGGGT
>Ga0302287_10000137_pt1 | contig 48818 bp, 36 predicted proteins | sample III_Fen_E2_4_FD_200452 | JGI IMG/M metagenome (GOLD analysis project Ga0302287, IMG submission 200452) | Peat permafrost microbial communities from Stordalen Mire near Abisko, Sweden - III_Fen_E2_4 | ecosystem: Environmental > Terrestrial > Soil > Wetlands > Permafrost | place: Sweden: Abisko... | reverse complement strand
GAGCGCAATCGTGCTTGCCACGAAAGCTATTCGAGCAAAGGAGTATCGAGGCCTACTGCTATTTCTCGCCTTGTCATTACTCCCTGCAGCCACAATTTTTGAACACATTAGCGGAGATATGAGCATCAGTTCAAACTTTCGTTATTCTATGACTTGGTATCCGATTCTCGCCTTTTGTTTAGCTTGGGGAATAACTCAATTCCGTTTTTGGGTCACGACTAAAAGTTGGTTGGCCACGCTTGCTTCGATCTCTACCATTATCCTTTCCTTAGGTATGGGATACAAAATTTTAGCATATGACTATCCTTACGCAACCGAAGATATCTTGCGGGAACAACGTATATTGAGGGATTTTCTAAACAAGAACCACGAAGCAAAGAAAGCACTATTTCTCTACACTCGTCCAAGCCACTTTGTTGGAGATGGTCTTAGCTCCATTTATATAGGCAGCATAGCAAGACCTGACAACAGCAAATATTTGGAAATCGTCAAGAATTGGCCTGGAGCGAAATATATTGTATGGGGTTATGAGTGTCAAGGCAAAGCAACCTCACACCCCAAAATCCAACTTATTGAGTTGCATCCATTTTGCGAGGAAGCCTTGAGCCACCTTACTCTAGAGCCAATTGGAGAGTCAAGTAGTGGAATTACGCTTGTTAAAATTTCTGGCCTTAGAGGCACTCGTTAAACACTACAACAGCCATAATGACAACGGTTATGGCAAAGCATCCCTGTGTACGAAGCGAAAAGAACACCATTGAGATAGATTGCGAATCCAGGCATCTTCCTCGATTGTTCTATAGCGCAAATCTTTTTCCACTTCTCTTTCTGCATCACTACAAAGACCTTGCCTTGCGTACAATTCTCCGCGAAGACGTTCAAGAGGCCAGCGATGAGCAGAAAGGGATTCCGTTGTTGAAATAAGCATCTCTGATTCGCGGAACATACCAGCATTCATAAACAATAAAGCGGCATAATAAGACGATGTCGAGTTAGGCTCTATCGCCATTGATTGCTGTAGTAAATCTCGATCGGCGCCCCCTTGCACAACATGCTGATTTGCAATTTCTCGAACAAGATGCATTGCTTGCAATTGGCGATAGTAACCGACACTTGAATAAATCAGGCCCAATAATACCAAGCCGAAAATAAGGTTTCGCACTCTTGGTTGAACGTCTATCGAATAAGCACCCCTGAGCGCAATTGCATTCACAACATAAAACAGCAAGATCGCAGAAAAAAACAATTGATCAACTTCCATCAAAGCCGAAGCAATCCAGCCGCCACAAAGGAGTGCAGTAAATAATATTTCGCGTTTTCTTTGTGCTCTCTGAGCTGAAAACCACACGGCTTGCGCCATGATCACCATCTGCAAGCCAAGCCCAATTAAACCATTCTCTGCCCAAAAATTCAATAAACGAGAATGAGCAACGGAGGGGTATAAAGTCGTTAAGAACTGAGCATCTAAGACAGATGGCCAGAATTCGCGAATCCACCCTTGATAGGAAAAACTTCCGACCCCCAAAGCCCAATGAGCGTGAATAAGATTAAATGTTGCACGCCAAAAGGTTTGGCGCGATGAAAAAGAATCACCCAAGCTTAAAGCCGAATGCATCGCGGCGAAATAAGGAACAGCAAGGCCAACGAGCGCAAGCACCACAATTAGGGTTGCACCAAAAATCCATTTGGGTAATTTGCAATTAAAGCGAAACCAAATAAGTATGGGAAAAGCGATTCCTGCCCCTAGAAGAGAAAGCAGCATTCCCTTGGCTTGGAGATGAATCATCGTGAATGAGGCGATCACTGCCAGCACAATAACAGCGACCGAAACCCAACGCTTCTTTTCGGTACGAAAGCTCCAAGAGTAAATGAGCAAACTTGAAACAAAATAGTTCAGCCACTCGAAATGATTTTTTTGATTAAATGGGGTGTGCAAATAAAGCCACGCCTGAATTTTTTCTCCACCAAGAAATAAACAATTGACCAGAATCCAAGCAAACAAAATGAAGGGGAAAATATTTTTTTGAAATTTGAATTCTCGACAAATCAAAAGCACTGAAGCAATACAAAAGAGCTGGCACAGCAATTCTGCATTCCATTCTCGGCGAGGTTCCATTCGTACAATTGACCAGCATAATGCAGCCCAAATCCAAAGCTCTGCATAAGACGCTTGAAAGTTTTTTTTTGAAATCCAAAAGCACAACAATGCGATAACTGCAAACCAAGAAAAAAACAAAAGTTGTGGGGCCTGTGGAATTGGAACCCAAGGGACTACAATTAAAAATGGGATCACTAGCCAAAGAACAATCATGGTTGCCCATTACAATGTTGCAAAGCTCTTTGTACACCCATGTCTTCTTGCTCTGTCTTACGAGACTCCATTCTCATTCGCATATTCAAAGCATCGGCACAGCGCCCTTCGGCAGAGTAAAGCATTACTCGTTGACGAAACACTGGCCAACGATGAACAGATAATTGTTCAACAATATCAAGCAAAGAATCTGACTGCGAATACATATTGAGACGCAAAAACAAATCAGCTCCAATATAAGCAGCCGTTGAAGTCGGAGTAATCGCTAATGAAGTTTGTAAACGATGAATATCTTCTTCACTTTGAAGATATCCTCTAAAAGAAATATTCCTCACCATCTGTGTTGCCCGAGCATGATTCCATTCTTCTAATCCGGCAAAACAAAGCATGAGAATTAAAAGAGCGGAAACATATCGAACAAATTTTGACGACAAATTCCATTTTGATTTTGACGCCGCTGGCGCTAGCAATGAAAGAAAAAGAACGAGAAACACAAGGCGTCCATTTTCAAAACCCTGCAACGAAAATGTTATGCTCTGCAAAAGCAAAAAGCCTAGCCAAAAAGGAATAAACCAACGCACCTGCGACCAATCATTCTTGGATTTGGTATAGAGCCACTGTCCAACAACACTAGAAGAAAAAGCCAAGTACAAAATGAAACCAAGTACACCCAGTTCTGCCCAAATATGGAGCAGCAAATTATGAGGTCCACCGAAAAACAATTGAATCGCCTTAAAATGTCTTTCAGCAACGCTAGGCCAATAGTCTGGAATCCAGTGCCCAAAGCTACCCACACCAACTCCAAGAAACCAATGATCATAAATTAAACGAGATGCGGCCGTCCATAAATCTTTACGACACGTAACCGATGAGCCCAAAGAATCAAATGAATTGGAAGATTGAAGGATAAAAACCATACCACCAATAATAAGCAGTTGTGATATGGCAACGAAAATGATCCACGTAAATTTCTTTAGCGATTGAACAGGCTTACAAAATTTTAATCCACACATTGAAGCAAGCACGAATGCGAGACTAATCCACATTCCTTTTGCAGTAGTCAAGGGTAAACCAACAACAACAAGAACGGAAAGCAACCAAGGTAACCATCGCGGCATGAAAGACGCTGATCGATTTTGCCAAACAAACCAAAGCGCAAAGAAATTGAAGAGTTCAAGATGCTCTTCTTGATTAAAGCTCCACCAATAAAATAATCCAGCATCTTTATTGAAGCATCGCAAGAGAATAAAAACAACATTCCAAACAACCGGAACAAAGGCAATCAGTTTTAGTTTGTTTTTTGTCCAACTTTCACTCATAAAAACAAGGATCAAAGCTAGCGCATTCAACAAGTGGAGAATTTCAAAATAGTGAGTCTCTTGCCCCCACCGAATGCTTAGGCAATCAATAAGCAGAAATCCTAACAAAAGAGCGAGAGATGGAGTAACCCCAATGCTTTTACCTTTCCAAACCGTCCAAGCGAGCAAGACAATCATTGTAATGGCGAAGAACAAGTATTGAATATCTTGCACCATCGCATAAACAGGCCAAGTAATCGCAAAAGGGAATAACAAGTAGAGCATCGCAAACCTAATGGACTCAGATTAGTTGATTTGGTCAAAGTAGAATTATCTTTTTACACGTATGAAAAGTCTTATCAATATTCGCTTTGCGGTTCTGCTTCTTGCTGTTTTGTTGTGTGCTGGCTCCATTCGTAATTGGAATCAGCCAGAGACACTGAATGACGATCCTTCGTATCTTCCAAGTTCGAATTACATTCGCACACTCGCTTTGGGACACAACGAATCCCTAGCAAGCATCTTTTGGATTCAAGGAATTATTGGACTTGGATCTTCGGCTTATTCAGGAAATGAATTTCACTGGCTCGGAACCATTTCAGATATCACAACTAAACTCGATAGCCTGTTCTACAATTCCTATTACTTCTTGGGATCTATGACAGATGCTCAAGCACAAGATTCGACAACGCTTAATGTATTGCGTCGAGGCGTTCAACAATACCCATCGGATTGGAAACTTGCAATGCTATTGAGTATGCATCTTCAATCCACACAACAAGGATTGGCCGAAGCAGCCAAAGTCATGGAACATTTTTCAACAGATACCGCAGCCCCACTGTATGTTCGGCATTTGCATAGAACATTCTTGGCAAAATCAGCAGATCCTCTCTTTGCCGCTCAAATATATTTCATGGACTACTTGAATCCAGATATGCAAGGATTCCGCACAATTCTTTCGCAACGAATTGCAGATCAACTGAACATTCCGCCTGCAGAAAAAGAGAATCTGAACTTGCTGCTGCGCACAAGCCTTGAAGACAAAGGCAAACGCTCTGCAGAAGTATTTGCGGAAATCATTCGACGTTGGCTTCGCTAGCTATACACAAAAAAAGTGAATCCATAAGATCCACGTTATGCGTTGATGTTTTTAAACAAACACTTACTGAATACTAGGAAAGTTTGGAGTCAAAGCAGCACAAGCTACTGCAGGAAGTGTTGGGATTGGCCTGGTATCTCCGGTTCCGTAGGCGGCAGCCCAAATGGCACCTGCGGAGCAATTATTCAAAGCGATACGCGATGATGCCTGCCACTTGCTCAACGCAATAACAGAACCAGGGTCTGAGTAGTTAAAGTTCGTCGTTGATGACGCAACCGTACCGGCAGATCCGCCTGGCGGAGTGTAACCGATTGAAGCAAAGCTACCAGCCTCGCCCTTTTCTAGGATATAAGCAGCTTCCATTTTGCTCCAGCTACCAACAGCTGGGCCAACTTCTGCAGCCTTGGCCTTAGCGGACATGCCGAACATCTTTGGCACTGCGATTGCAGCGAGGATACCAATGATCACGATCACGACCATCAGCTCAATGAGGGTAAAGCCCTTTTTCATGTTATCTCCTTGTTAATGGAACCCGGATGGATTACCAGGATCTGTTTGTAAGATATCTGCTTTTTATGTGTCCGTCAAGTAGTTTTGTCATGTTTTTGTCACAAGTTGGACTAACGTGCCGATTTTTTTGAAATTCAGCAGACAGAAGGCACCAGAATCGTCACGGAATTGTCTCACCACTCTGTAATAGAGCCGTAATAGAGACGAAGATCAGCTCAAAATACTTACCTTTCCTTGGTATTCGCAAGGGTAAATTTTTACGTTCTTGATCTTACTTGGACTATCGCGGTAACTGTGAAAAAATTGACTACACTCTTATTGCTACTAACCCTGCTTTCTGCAGGCGCATGGGTAACTTTAAAGTATTCCCCACAAAGCATTCCTTTTCTTAAAGCGAAGCCCAAGCCCGAGGCTGTTGTTGCCAGCGTTACACCTGAAGAATACAACGCTTGGCGCGATTCCTTGGATCGTATTGATTTGCTAGTTCGAGCCGAACAAGATCCACGTGTTCAACGTTTATACAAAGATCGGCAACAATACTTTTGGAACAAATTAAAATCAGCACGCGAGCAATTGGTTATTGCAGATTCATTAAGCACCTCTCACATGGCAACACAGGCTCCACATGGTGATTTGGTGGAGTGGCTGAGTAAGATTCTAACCTATGTGGCTGTAGGCTTGCTGGTTCTTATTCTGATTTTACTTTTAGTGCTTCGCAAGCGCCGCGCAACGTTAACTCGCCATTTAGATGAGCTGCAAGAAGATGATCGTTTTCAAGGTGCTCGCTCTGGTGCATCTATTGAAGAACCAACCCGCATCCCTTTGCGCAGACCGAATCCCGCAGCTTACACATCATCGCCAAATACACTTCCAGACACAGCATCTCTTGACCTCACAGTCCTTGCACAACCAAGAAAAGATGCGGGACCACAGCTTCGCCCAACTGCAAAGCAGCGTGTCACACAAGCTCTCACAGGGCTTGCAGAAGCCTTATCCGCATTGCGTTCCGAAACAAAAGACTCGCCACAAGCATCGAAGACAAATCGCGAAAAACCAATGGTGAAAAGCCAAAACCAAGTGCGGCCAACACAAGCACAAGTTCTTGCTCCCACTCGTTTTGAACGCGAACGCGAAGAAAATACGGAGATTGTGAAACTTGCACGCCGAGGCTTTACTTCTTCTGAAATTGCACGCCGCTTACGCGTTCCTCAAGACCAAGTCGAAACAGTAATTCGCTTACAGCGCGAAAGTGATTGAGCATTTCATCCGATAGTAGAGTAGAGCCCAATTTTGGGAACGCTTTACTCAATGAGTTTGTATGCAAATCAATTCCCGCGCACAAAGTAACGCAAGCACAATTCAAAGTTCGAACACCGCGAATTCGAACGTCGCTAGCTCTGTCAGCGCAAGCTCAAACACAGGCATAACCGCAACCGTTGTTGGACTGCAGCCCTCCGATGGGAAAATGACTCTGCTCATTGGTAATAAGCAAGTGCAAGTGGATTTGCAAGCGGGTTTACAACAAGGTGATACAGTTGAGATCCGCGCAAGTGATGGCAATGTTTTGCAAGCACTCGTTGCAGCTGTGGAGTCCGAAGGAGCAAGTATTGATGATGCTCTACAGCTCTTCTCTTCCGACACTCCAGACTTAGCGCAGGTTCTTGTCAAAGCAGAAACGATTCTTTCTAACCCTGATTCCTCAACGACGCAAGCCGATTCAAGTGCACTCTCACTTGTGCGCACTGTGCTTCCACAATTGACAGACTCAACTCTGCCAAGTACCGATCAAAATAAAATGGCTAGTGTTCTGCTTCAACAGTTATCGAACTCCGCAAGCCAAGCTGCGCAAACGATTGGCAAAGATTTGCAGTTGCTACTTCCCATGTTGTTTCCAAATATTGCCACGAGCGACACTCCTGCAAAAGTCACGCAAGATTTATTGGGTGCCTTAGCGACCAATGATTTCAAGGCTGCGCAACCTTTACTCAAACAGCTTGTGCAAATTATCGACTCAAAAGATCCACAAAAGACAAGTGTAGTTCAACCGCTAATGACTCAAACCAGAGTTCCATCTACATCGACACAAATAGCGAAGCCGAGCGCATCGCCATCCAAATCAAATGCAGAGCCTTTGGAAAATCCGAAGTCTAATCTACAGGCTCCTGTTACCCAAATAGCAACACCATTGCAATCCGTTAAGTCCACGAGTACACCCTTTTCACAAAAGGATTTGCAAGCCTTTGTGCGCCTGCTCGCACCTTTGAAAGAGCTCTCTGCATGGGGCGCTCCCAACCCGAGCACAGACAAGACCATTCAAAAACTCAAGACGCAAATTCAACAAATTCTTTCCCTACCCGTTGCTCAACAAAGTTCAGCGAAACTCACGTCTATTCTCACGCAGCAACCCGCTTCAGCACAAGCCAGTTTTATCGCGAAAGTACTTTCCATTGCGGATAAATCCATGGAAGTTGAAGTGGCTCCGATCTCAAATGTTGTTGCAACCCCAAGCACCATCGCACGGCAAATCACCATCGAATTGCCTTCACAACAACAATGGTCACCCCAGTTGCAGCAAGGGAATACGGTTGCTTTCTCGGTAACACAAGAACCAACAACGAAGCAGGCGCAAAACCCAAACGAAGCTCCCGACATTGCAGCAACAACGCGCGAAATTATTACGGACAATTCAAATCAACAATTTTCAAATCAACAATTGAACGTTCTTCCGCAAACAGACTCAACTTACCTACCCCCACAAGAGCTCGCAGACCTTGTAAAGACTGGTGCACCGCTCACCGCAAACCTAGTAGACGCCCATGATTTTTTGGCTCAATATTCCAATGAAAAAATCCCTGCTGAACGCGTTGTTGAATTTGCGAAAGTTTTGCACTCCTTGGATTTGCAGCTCCCCCATGGCGAGTCTCTCACAAGTAATCAAAAAGATTTAGCCTTGCGCTGGCTACTCTCAACACCAGAATCCCAAAGGAAAGCGACGGACTTACAAGGTCTAGTGCAATATCAAGCGGAAGCTGATCCAGAAAAAGATCTTTTCCAAAAACTGCCTGCACCTCAGCGAGAATGGCTTACGCAGCAACTCACCAATAGCGATGTAAAAGCGATCACACCCAAAGCATTGCAGAATCTTCTCGAACAAATGCCACAGCCTTCTGAGCAAGCAACACAAGCGACACCAACGGAACACACAGCCTTGACTCAGCTCAAAAGCCAAGTTCAATGGACGCAAATTGACCAAGATACGCGCCACCCAGATGATCGTCAGCAGGTCTTCTACTTTAGTCATGCAGGTGAACTGCAAAAAGGACGCATTCAATTTCGCCACGAGTCCAAGAGTCGCAACAAACAAGGTTCTGGAGATAGCACAAGGCGCTTCTACATTGAGACGCGCACAGCAAATTTGGGCAAGGTACACGTGGACTTTCGCATTAAGGGAAACCAGGTAGAGCTTGACTTCGCAGACGCTTCTGGGCAAGCAAAACCCGAGGTTCAAGAAGAGCGAGCAACCCTCGCCAAAGAGCTTGATGACATTGGTCTTTCGCTTAAAGACATTTCATATCAATTATTAAAGCCAGAACAAGCCCTCAGCAAAGCCAGCACAACATCCACAATGACGACATCTGGTCGTAAGTCATTCTTGGATCTTCGAGCATAGCTTAACAGGCTACTAAATAACTCGCTTCTAATGAATTTTCGAGCGAGACAAAGCCAAAGCAGGAATGCGAGAGCGGCATAATAATGCAAATTATGCCTATTGAGTATGACGAACTTTGGCAAAGTCGCAGCCGAAAAGCCGTGGAATGGGGTTGTTTAGTAGCCCGTCAATGAGGTTGCAGCAAATTTCTAACCGAATGCGCAAATCCATAAAACAGGTTTGAAACATGTTTCTCCTAACCTTAACGGAAAAGAAGGAGAACCCACCATGACCATGATTCATAAAAGCCTGCTTTCCGCAAGCACACTGTCTCTGTTCCTCGCAAGCGCTGCAATCGCTGGCCAGGTTCAGCTTGTCTTTACATCCGACGCCCACTTTGGAGTTAACCGTGGTGAATACCATGGGGAAAAAAATGTGGATGCTCGCTATGCCAACCGCGACCTAGTCGCTAAGATCAATACATTGAACAGTGTTTCGTTCCCTGCGGACGAAGAGCTTCGCGCGGGTCAACCCGTTGGTGGCATTGACTTCGTGGTCGAAGGCGGTGACATTTCAAACCGTTCCGAAGCGAGCGGAATCATTCAGAGTTCCGAATCATCTTGGGCTGAGTTCGAACAATATTATATCAACGGCCTTACCTTGAAGAACGGTGCGGGCAATGCAGCTCCTCTGTATATCATTCCTGGTAACCACGATGTGTCCAATGCGATTGGATACTACAAGCGCCTCGATCCGAAGAAAGACCCAACCACAGTGATCGAGATTTACAACCGCATGATGATGCCCTCGGTGCCTTTAACAGCAAAGACTTTTGACTACTCGGTTCACAAAGTTCATTACTCACACGACATCAATGGCGTTCATTTTGTGTTCTTGAACATTTGGCCTGATTCCACCGAGCGAGCATGGTTAAGCGAAGACCTCGCTAAAATTCAAAAGGAAACTCCCGTTATTTTGTTTACCCATGATGAACCAGAAGCAGAGACAAAGCACTTCACAAATCCCAACGGAAAGAACGATATCAATAGCACAGATAAATTTGAAAATGTCATTTCAGAACAACTGAAGAATGGCACCAAGATTGAGGACAAGTGTGTTGCCAACGAGCGCCTGATGGCTGCGTTTATGAAAGAGCATACTGAAATCAAAGCTTACTTCCATGGCAACAGCCATGACCCTGATTTCAAGGTGTACATGGGCCCAGACTTTGACTTGGCATTGCCAACCTTCTCGGTGGATTCTCCAATCAAGGGTGAACGCTCTGCTAAGAAAGAAGAGGCAGCAACCTTTGAAGTCGTCGTAATCGACACCGACAACAAAAAAATTGCAGTTCGCGAAGCCCTTTGGAATGCACATCCTAAGGATAAAGATGCTGGCTTAGAATGGGGTCACCACACCACGGTTGATTTCCGCGAAGCACCAGCTCCTGAAGCTCCAGCAGTCCAACCAGCACCTGTTGTTGCACCTGTAGCTGCGCCTGCGGTAGATTCAACTCAAGCACCAGCAGCCCCTGTGGCTCCTGCAGTCGAAGCTGCGCCCGCACCTGTAGCAGCTCCAGTCAAATAAATGAAAACAATTGACAGCTTTGCTAAAATTGGTGAAAACATTCAAGGAAGGATACACTCATGAAAGCTCTCATCAAGATCGCAATGCTCGTCGCTATGGTTTCGTTTGCCTACGCTGGCGACAAGACTCCCGCAACGCCAGTCAAAGCAGCCCCAGCGAAGACCGATACAGCAAAGGTTGCCAAAGCAGCTCCTGCTAAGGTTGAAGCCGCAAAGGTCGATTCCACGAAAAAGGATTCCATCGACGACCAATGCACCGCATTGACCAAGAAAGGCGAACGCTGCAAGAACAAGTGCAAAAAGGGTAGCAAGTTTTGCGCTATGCACGCCAAGATGAACGGCGCCAAGGCAGATACAACCAAGGCTGACACGGAAAAGAAGCCTGCAGCCAAGAAATAATTTTTCCTGAATTTTTAAAGGGAAGGTCGATTGACCTTCTCTTTTTTTTGGTTTCGATGATTAGAAAGCTTAGGATGCGATTCCTGAAGTTCCCATGCGACGAAGCACCTGCAAGGCCTCGGTTGCCCAATAGACTTTGCTGCCCTTGCCCAGCTCTACAACAGCTTGGAGCGGTGTAGTTGAGAGGTATCGCATGGATTTGCCCGCACGGTGCTGCCATTCACCAAGGTTGCGCAAATCGGGTGCAGGATTTTCAGCGAAGGTAATTGCAAGTAAACCTTGACGAATCTGGAGCCCTTGCATACCAAGCCTTTGCGCCCAGCGACCCGCTTCAATAACTACCAAAAGCATTTCACAAGGTTCGGGCAGTGGCCCAAAGCGATCGCGAATTTCGACACGAATAAATTCAAGATCCGCAGGATTTTCAAGGCGAGCCAAGCGTTGATAAAGCGCAATGCGCTGCAAACCATCTTCGATCCAATGTTCGGGCAAAAATGCATCGACACCAAGTTCAACACGCGGTTGTAACGTGACGGTTGGGGTATTGCCCTGCAATTCCTCCACCACCTCGCGAACCATACGTACGTAGGTTTCAAAGCCGATCTCTTCCACAAAGCCAGACTGCTCTTCACCAAGCAAATTGCCTGCACCGCGAATCTCAAGATCCTTCATAGCAAGTTGATAGCCCGAGCCTAAATCTGTAAAACGTTCAAGCGCATCGAGACGCTTAGAGGCATCGACCGAAAGATTTCCTTCGGCTGGTACCACGAGCAATGCCAAGGCATGCACGCTTGAACGACCTACGCGGCCACGCATTTGGTACAATTGGCTCATGCCAAAATGATGCGCATTCAAGATGATGATGGTGTTGGCATTAGGCACATCAAGTCCGCTTTCAATAATGCTTGTGGAAAGCAAAATATCGGCTTCACGACTCATGAACGCAGCCATCACAGTCTCTAAATCTTTATCGTTCATTTGCCCATGGGCAACTGCGATACGAGCCTCGGGAGCCCAGCGTTTAACATGTTCCGCGACTTCGTAGATGTCTTTCACTTTATCATGAACCACAAAGATTTGGCCACCGCGCGCAAGCTCTTCTTGTACGGCTTCGCCAATCACCAAATCATTGCGCCGAATCACGCGAGTCTCTACTGGTAAACGATTACGTGGTGGCGTGTTGATGAGTGAAATATCGCGCAGCCCTGTAAGCGACAAATGCAAGGTGCGTGGAATCGGAGTTGCACTCATGGAAAGAGTGTCTACACTAACGCGAAGTTTCCGAATTTTTTCTTTTTGCTTTACACCAAATTTTTGTTCTTCATCAATCAGCAGTAGGCCTAGATCTTTAAAGAGCACTTGTTCAGAAAGCAAGGAGTGCGTGCCCACCACAATATCGATCTTGCCTTCGTTGAGGCGCTTAAATACGTCTTTCTTTTCGGCAGGGCTGCGATAACGATTCACCAATTCGACTTCCACAGGCCATTCTGCAAAGCGCGCACGAATGGTATCGAAATGTTGGGATGCTAAAATCGTTGTTGGGGCAAGCACGCACACTTGCTTACGAGCATGCACCACTTTAAAAGCAACGCGCATGGCCACTTCGGTTTTACCAAAACCCACATCGCCACAAACCAAACGATCCATAGGCCGCAGCAGCTGTAGGTCTGCTTTGATCTCTTGCGTTGCCCGCACTTGATCGGGAGTTGGTTCATACTCAAAGGAGCCTTCAAATTCTAATTGCGAAGTACTGTCGGGAGGGAAAGCAAAACCCTGCACAGTTTTGCGCTTGGCATAAAGTTCTACCAAGTCTTTGGCGATTTCGTAAATGCGCTTCTTAACACGAGCCTTCGCATTTTCCCAAGTCTTTCCGCCCAAGCGCTGCAGGGTTGGCGGGGCATCTTCATCCATGTTGATGCGTTCGATCTTATGCAAATCAGAAACCGGAAAACTCAAACGATCGCGGTCTGCATATTCAAGCAATACACAATCGACAGCAGCATCATCAACAACGATGCGGGAAAGACCCACATAGCGACCCACACCATGGTCACGATGCACCACAAAGTCACCGCGATTGAGAGTTTCCACAAGCACAGTGGGCTGAGTCGAAGTCGCCACACCACGCTTACGAGCTCGGTGGCTAAAGCGATTAAAGATTTGATGTTCCGTGAGATATGCCGCGCCAAAATCATCGAGCCAAAAGCCCTCGGTGATATGCCCAATGAGCACGCCTTCAACATCGGCATCTTCGATCAAGCTATGCAGACGCAGGGCTTGGCCCATATTGGGTGCAAGCAACCAAGCCTTGCCTCCGTTACTGCGAAACTCAATCAAGGCTTGCAACACACCGGGAAGCCCTGATTGACCTCGTTCTTGCGGGTGCATCTTCACATTCAAATATCGCGCAGAATCCGAGCGCACACGAGTAAAGCCAAGGCTAGGCTTATTTGCACGAAACTTGCGAAGCGCATCGACATCCCACAAAAGAGATTCTGCAGTCGAAGCCAAAGCATCCCCTTCGGCCTTTACCCTTTGGTACGCCTCGTTCCAAGCCGCATGAATTGTCGTTACGCGGTCGGTGCATAAGTCTGGCTCTTCCCAAAAAACAAACCCTTTGCGCAGATGATCGAACAGACTCATGTGCAAGGATTCAAACCAGGTTCGCTTGTATGCAAGCCCCTGAATATCACCGCGCTCAAGGGCTTCTGCAAAGCGGCTTGCCACCAATGCACCACGTTGAGATTCCATGCGAGCAATGCCAGCCTTCAACTCTGCAGGGCTCGTGCGAAACTCACCCATGGGCAAAACCGTTACGGTGGTGTGATTTTCTAAAGAGCGCTGCGAAAAAAGATCGAAGCTGCGGATCGATTCAATTTCATCGCCAAATAATTCTATGCGAAGCGGATGTTCTCTTAAAAGAGGATTGATATCAATAATACAGCCGCGAATAGAGAAGTCGCCGACATTCTCAACTACAGGTTGCTCGCGAAATCCTAGGTCTAGCAAGGTTTGGCGCAAGGTTTGCGGATTGCATTCTTGCCCTTTCTTGAACTGCAATGTACGAGCATCCAAGAAGCCCGGCTGCGGCAAACGCGCAAGACTTGATTCAAGTGTTGCCACCACCACACAAGGATTTCCCTCACGTAAACGAGTAAATACACTTAAGCGATCTTCGAGGACTGTACCAAATGGATCCTTACTCTCATAAGGGTGCGCAGCGAATGAAGGAAAGGTGAGCACATCGTCTTCGCCCAAAATTCCTTCGAGATTTTCGATCCACATTTCCGCAGAACGAGCGTCGAGGCAAACCAAAAGAATCGACTGACCACGCACAAATTCACGCGCGATCCACAAAGCTTGAGCAGCAACCGTAAGCCCAGACACCATGGGCAACGAACCACCCACCACAGGCTCAACAACCGGAACGCCAGGGATCCCGGACTCGATTAAATGTTCACGTAGAGTAACGAGTTGCATTGCACAAAGTTACAAATCCATAGTTCGTTCAAATCGATGAGCTTGATACTCTTGTAGGCTGTGAAGCAAGGCGGCATCAGTGTCTTTGGGCAAGCGCAGCAACCAATGGTAAACAGTCTCGCTAGGCAAGCGAGCGTAGCCTTGGCGAGAGAGCTTCTTTTCTGTACGTTCAAGTTCAATGACCCATAGCAATCGTTGCGCAGCCCGAACATTATTACGCACAAAAGATTTTCGCTTTGCCCATAAAAGAAGAGCCAAAAGCGTGAGCAAACCAAGCATCATCTTAGCCTGCATAGAACGAATCCAATTTGCACCCCAATCGCTAAAATGATCGACAGCAAGCTTCCAAGAGCCATCACGCAGATGGTGTTGCCATAGATGAATTTTTTCAAAAATCCGTTCACTTATCTTTTGCCCCCAAAACGTGGGCTGCGTTACGTGCACAAAGCTTGGTGGCGTTGGGTCAAAAGTCACCCACCCTTGCTCGCCTACATAAAACTCGACCCATGCGTGGGCATTGCCGCGACGGAACACCCAAGCATCGCCTTCATGCTCAGGATATGCGTAGCCAACCACATAACGTGCGGGCACTTGAGCCCTGCGCAGCATTAGGGTGGCCAAGGTCGCAAAGTATTCGCAGTAGCCTCGCCGAGTGCGAAAAAAAGTGCGCAAAGGATCTTCGTGGGAGTTTACATCAACAAGAAGATCATAACTGAAATCTTTTCTGAACCAGCTTGTTAACGCAGCCACTTTTTGCGCAGGTTCTTTTGCTGTTTGCGTAGAATCAACGAGCAACCAAGCTGAATCTAGAAGGCGGAATAACCCTGCATTCACATCTAAATCATGGGGCACTCGATGCATTTCTGGATAACGATGTTCATCTAAGAAATAACCATGCTCGGCAACCGATTCTTTTGCCTGCCAAGCGTTGTCTAGATTGCTCACGAGAGTATCAGCCACGACCGCAAGCCCATGCGAGCCTAGTTGGGTAAATAAGCAGCCAAGGCTTGGGAGCATTGGTTGCACCCATATTTGTGGAGTCGTGGTGTCATCAAAATCAAAGCGACCATATTCCAAATAATTTCCGCGAGCATTTTTCAAAATATTCATAGGAGCCATTCGCCAAATTCCAAATGCGTATGATTCCTGCACCATACCTCGCATAAAAATTGGCCGCTCAGAGCTGTACACCTGAAGAGCGATTTGACTCTCGACACTTGCGTCATATTCCGACGAAAAACGTCCTAACCAACTGGTAGGCTCAAAGCCTTTGACTTGTGAATGACTTCCATTCCAATGGCTGTGCCTGAATTGAAAATCCCAGAGTTCATTTTGCCAATGCTGATATGCGAGGTTAATTCCTAGAACAATCATTAATGCGGTAAGCCATGCGACAACTGTTGCCAATCGTAATGGACGCAAAATACTTGCGCGGTGAAGATCCAAAAGCCATAGAAGCACCCATACCAATAAACAGCCTTGAAGCAACGGTGTGGGATTGATCGCTGCAACCCCCAAAGCCATCGCAGAATTCCACCATATAAACCGACGCTCGCCACCTCGATTAAGCGTAAGAAGTTGCACCATTCCCAAGCCTTGAAAATACCATGCGGCAATCCAAAAAAGCCAGGCAGTCATGCCAGCAACCCTTGGTACACCTGCTGTGGGAGCGATTACAAACCAGAACGAAAAAGGAACAACAGCTCCATACACCCACCACTTTTGCAAACGAAGCGTTGGCTTGCGCAGCAATGCAATTAACCACACGATCAACCACAGGAGTGCTGGCACCAATAAGCCCGTACTAAAAGAAAGCGCAAAGCCAGAAACGCCAAGCATCCACAACGCGAGGTTCATACAATATCCTCGGCAGCGCAAACGCTTAATCGACGTTCAACATCCATAATTGTTTTAGATGACAATTCCCCTTTGGGAACCACAAGCATGCGCTTATGAATCAAGGGTTGAACAAGCTGACTACCGTCAACACAACATCCTATTGCAAGCACAGGCCCCATGGGGCGAGCCTCGGGTTCCCAACTTGCAGGCTTAGGCCAAGACCACCATTGTGCCCGCGGAATCTGCGCTAGAGCGTCAAGGATAGCATCGAATTTATGCGCAGTATGAATCAAATCAATTTCGCTTGAGTTGATAAAGAACCGGCCTAAGATCTGATGATCAGTAAGCCAAAGAGCAACCCCTGCAGCAAGGCGTAGCAAGGGTTCAACGGCACTTCGTTCGTAATAGGTTTTGCAATACGTTTCTACCACAAGAATTGCTCCTTGCCCTTTTTCTGCGCCGTATTCTCGGATCATGGGTCGCCCGAACCGAGCCCACGCTTGGTGGTGAACATCACGCCATTCATCACCATCTCGATATTCGCGGATTCCCAATAGATCAGGGGAACGCTGCCGTGTGGTATAAATAAGCCTTGCAAATTCAATCCCACTTGCACCCTCGGTCAAAAATGGGAAAGCCCCCATAGATACAGGCCTAGGCCGAATGGCAATCTCTGTTGCTTGTTGAATCTGTGCACGAGAACGCATAAGGCCTGTGCTATCGACTCTGAAGACAACTGGTCCACGTAAATAGCAAGGACCACGTGACAACGCCTGCATAGGAATTTCAATGGTCGCACAGGCTCTAGAATCAAGTGTGGCAAGGCTTGCGGGCTCTTTTAAACTTTTAAGCCAATTTTCTTCCCAAAAAAATCCGGCTCCTACATCGTGCAATTTTTTCTTGGATTCATTCTTGACCACTACGCGCAGGATAAACGAATCGCCAGGATACAGCTCATGGGGAAATTGCCACGTGGCTGTGAGCTTAGGCGGAACAAGGGTTCGCAGCCATGTGAAGATAAAAAGTACGAACAAAAATCCAAACACAGGCCACAGAGCAAAAAAACCATGGATCACCGAAAGAAAGCCGATGGTTACCAAAATTACGAGCGCTGTTTTCCCTGGACCTGTGAAGCGAATCAACCACCAACGAAATAGCCATACCGATAGGCCTCCCCCACTCTTTGGCGTTCTTGGCACAGAAGCCAAAGCCCAACGGACATGGTTGACCAAGCGCGCAAGCATTATAGAGTTTCCATATCCACTATTTGATCTCCACTATTTTGGAATAGCAACGCTTAAGCGAATATCTTCGAGAATTACTCGGCAAGACTCAATCCCTCGCGAATCACGCGGAAATACGCGATGTCCAAGACTTGGAATCAATGCGCGCTGGATGTCTTCGGGTCTTACAAAATTGCGAGAGTCCATCCATGCAAATGCTTGCGCCAAACGAAAGATCACCATGCCTGCACGCGGACTTGCGGGCAAGCGAATTCCCACATGCTTGCGAGTTTCTTGCACCAATTGAACGATGTATTCGCCAAGCGAGGGCTCAACAAAAACGCCGCGCACTTCACCTTGAATTTGCAAAACCTGCTCGACCGTCATCACAGTCTGCAGTAGGGATAGCGGCTGTGCTGCTTGGTGGGCATACAGAATTTTTTGCTCTGTAACAAGATCTGGGTACCCAATTTCAAGACGAATTAAAAAGCGATCCATCTGTGCTTCGGGAAGTGGAAATACTCCATGGAACTCCACTGGGTTTTGAGTGGCAAGCACAATGAATAGTTCGGGCAGTGGGCGCGCATGGCCATCGAGGGTGACTTGCCGTTCTTCCATGGCTTCAAGCAACGAGCTTTGCGTACGCGGAGAGGCTCGGTTGATTTCATCAGCAAGCAAGATATTCGTAAAGACAGGACCCTGATGCACCACAAATTGCCCTGTGGCTGGCTGGTAAATCGCGCCACCAGTCACATCGGCGGGCATTAAGTCAGGAGTAAACTGAATGCGTTTAAAGTCAGCACCGATGGCGGTTGCCAACGCTTTAGCTAGCGTCGTTTTGCCTGTGCCAGGAACATCTTCAATAAGGATATGCCCGTTGGCAAAAAGGGCTGCAACCAAAAGTTCGACTTGCTCTGGTTTGCCTAGGATCACACAACTTAGCGCATCACACAATATTTTTGCTTCGCTCTTCATACATGTAAGGTATGAATAATTTGGAAATTATCCCGTTAATTCCCAATGTTTACGAAGCTATTTCTGTCTGTCTACACTTGAAAATGATCCGTGATTTCAGTGAGCTGACCCGCCAACTTAGTGAGTTCCTGTGCATGCGAATTTACTTGTGCAACGCCCTTTGCTGTTTCTCGAGCCGCCTCGCTAATACCGGCCACATTGGAATTAATATTCTGCAAACTCTGCGCCGATTGATTTGCATTCTTGGTTAGCCCAGATGCAGAAGCGCTGATTCCTGCCATGCTGTTCGAAACATCGGTAATGGTTGAACTCTGTTCTTGCACTGCATTTGCGATTTGATTCGAGATGCGATCCACATCTTCGATAACCTTGGCGATGGAAGCTACGGCTTGAATAGAAGACTGACCATCGACTTGCATTTGTTCTACTTGGGTTTGAATCTCTGCAGTTGCCCGCGCAGTCTGCCTTGCCAACTCTTTCACCTCGCCAGCGACAACAGCAAAACCCTTACCAGCTTCACCAGCTGCAGCAGCTTCAATGGATGCATTTAGAGCGAGCAAGTTTGTTTGTTCAGCAATGTCATTTATTAGGTCAATCACCTTGACAATTTGTTGGGATGACTCATTCCATTTCCCCATCAACTCCATTGTTGACTTTGCTTGCTCATCGGCCTGTTTAGTAATGCTTGCCTCATGGGCACAGTTCTGGGAAACTCCACGCAAAGAAACACTCAGTTGCTCAACAGCGGCTGCGACACGATTCATCGAATCATTCATGCTACTCGTTGCAATGGGCATTTGATTGACAACGGTTACTGTGTGGTCTGTATAGGCTAACGCATTGCTCGCCTGAGAGAGCGTTTCTTCTGCATTGGAAGCTATCTGAGCAGAGGTCAAAGACAGATCACCAGACGCTTTGGCAAGGGTTGATGCGCCACTTTGAACAGAGGTCACCATCGAGCGAAGATTTTCGCACATGTCCGCAATCGCCAAATTCAAGCGACCGATTTCATTACTTCCAACCTGATCTGTATTGATTCGACTCCGTAAATCACCGCGACCAATGGTTTCCATCACACCGACAAAACCAATAATGGGACTCGTAAAACTCTTAGCAACAAAAAAGGAAATTACGGAACCAGCAACCAGCACGAGCAATAAAATTCCAATCAAAACATGAAGGAAATTGGTTAAACCATCCATAAAGTCATCTTCAGGACACGAATAACCAAGAATCCAATCCCAAGCAGGAAAATACGCATAAGCAACCAGTTTTACGATTGTTTTCCCATCATCATTTTTCCACGAATAACGAGCGATATGCGTTTCATTCGTACCTAATGTTTTGGCGTCTGCGATGATGTCCTTAATAAAAAATTTACCATCCATATCTTTTGAATCGGCAATATTGGTTCCGTCTCTTTCATGCTTTTGCGACAGAATGTAATCGCCCTTTGAATTCAGAATCCACACATAACCGGTCTTTCCAATCACCTTTTCAGAAAAGAAGTCAAGGAGCGGAGCTAGCACCTTTTTTTCAGGAAAACCAACGAAGAGAGCCCCGATAATATTTCCACCCGCATCTCGAATTGGCTCATAGGCAGTCATGTACAAATCACCGAGCACAGAGGCTCTTCCGAAATACGAATCACCTTGACTGATTGCCTTGAAAACGGGCGACTCTTTGGGGATGAAAGTATTGACAGCCCTAGTGCCATCACTCTTTTGCACACTGGTAGAAATTCGTAATATTCCTTCTGGCACAACCTGAAAAATGGTAACGGATAATCCCGTTAACGACTTGATTCGATCAACGTAATCATAAGTCTGATAAATTGCCTTTCCATTGATTTCAAATGTTGGAATTTGCATTTCCTGGGTAACCGATGTTGTTTGGTTTACCGCAGTAAGTTTGACTGTATTAGCAGGATTTAATGTGATGGTACGGCCCGTATTGATGCCAGTAACTATCGCCATTCTTGCGGAGGCTAGCGCAACCTGAATTTGTTGAATGGCTAGTTTGTATGTATTGTCAATCATGACGACACCACTTTGAGATTGCTCAAGTAGTGTCAAATCCAGCTGCTCGATGGTGTGCTTCTTGAACGAATGATAAGTTGATAAACCAAGCACCAAAAGCGGAACGGCCATAAGAAGAACGCACAACAGCATCAATTGTTGACGAATCCCCATCTTCTGCAAATACATACAACCTCCTAGAGAATCTGAGCATATCCAATATTTCTTTTTGAAACAACAAAAAAGACCCCCCTTACGGAGAGCCTCTTAAATTCCAATTTATTTTGATTACGCGCGGGCGAAAATCACTGAAGAATTGTGTCCGCCAAAGCCGAACGAATTCGACATCGCGTATTCAATCTTGTGTGATTCTGGACCCTTGGCCACGCAATCCAGCACGATTTTTGGATCTTGATTTTCAAGATTGAGAGTCTGGTGAACCTTCTGATCACGAAGACTCATGATGGAAACAATCGCTTCCACGCCAGAGGCAGCACCGAGGCAATGGCCAGTCATGGACTTGGTTGAATTGATCTTCAAGTTGCTGACCTTTCCATCAAATGCTTTATAGAGTGCACCGCATTCTGCTACGTCGCCAAGCGGTGTCGAGGTTCCGTGCGTATTAATGTAGGTGACGTCGGTAACGGCAATACGAGCATCAGCACAAGCATTCTGCACAGACGCAATCACACCAGCACCATCTTCGCGAGGTGCAGACATGTGGTAACCATCGGAGGTTGCGCCATAACCAGCCACGCGAGCAAGAATGGTTGCACCGCGCTTCAATGCGTGCGATAAAGATTCCAAAACGAGAACGCCAGCACCTTCTGCAATCACAAAGCCATCGCGGTCTTTGTCGAATGGGCGCGATGCAGCGGTTGGATTATCATTGCGAGTGGAAAGAGCTTTCATTGCAGCAAAGCCGGCCACACCAATTTTGCAAACAGCTTCTTCGCAACCACCAGCGAGCATAACGTCTGCGCGACCGAGACGGATCTGGTCTGCAGCGGTCATAATGCTATGGTTTGAGGTTGCACATGCTGACATTGGAGCCCAGTTTGGACCCATCCAACCCATACGGATACCGACTTCGCCAGCAGCCATGTTGGCAATTGCCATCGGCACAAAGAACGGAGACACGCGACGAGGGCCTTTTGCTTCGAGGACCACAGCGTTGTCATAGAACACTTCCATGCCACCCATGCCCGAACCAATCATGACACCTGCGCGTTTGACATCGATTCCCTTAGGATCGATTCCCGCCATTTTAACAGCGGTTTCGGCTGCATGAACAGCATATTGAATGTTGCGAGCAGTGCGTGCAGCATCGCGATCATTGTAATAGGGAGAAGCGTCGAAGTTGCGAACTTGACCAGCAAACTTGACCGAATAAGCTTCGATATTGAAACGGTCGATTGGACCTACGCCAGACTTACCAGCGAGGAGATTGGCCCAAAGTTCTGCAGGAGTGTGACCGAGAGACGAGACAACACCCATTCCTGTAACAACGACTTCTTCCATTCTATATTCCTTCGTAAAGCTAAATGATCTGAATGACTGAGGATAAATTATTAAATTGACCCCTGTCCGTAAAGCATTATAACCTTATTCTAAAGGGTTCCCTATTTTTAGAGGCACCCAAAAGGCTTGCATTGGCAAAGCATACAGAACCGAACCTCGTTTGGATTGATTTGGAAATGTCAGGACTCGATCCTGAGAAGGACGTAATCCTTGAGATTGCAACCATTGTTACCGACAAAGACCTTCGCATTCTCGCTGAAGGCCCCAATGTTGCAGTTAAAACCCCTGATTCCATTTTGACTACAATGGATGAATGGAATACCAAACACCATAATTCTAGCGGTCTTGTGGCAAGAATTAAACGTTCCCAGCTCGATATTAAGCAAGCCGAAGAAGCGACCATCAAGTTTTTATCTCCCTATACCAGCCCAAGCCAGAACCCGCTTTGTGGCAACTCGATCTGCCAAGACCGCCGTTTTCTCTACAAGTACATGCCAAAACTTTCAGAATGGCTTCACTATCGAAATATCGATGTAACCTCTTTGAAAGAACTGCACGCGCGCTGGTTCCCTCATTTGGAAGAGTTCAAAAAGCAAGAAAAACACCTCGCCTTGGACGATATCCGCGAAAGCATCGCCGAGCTCGAATATTACCGCAAGCACATGATCTTGCCCAGCCGCTGAGGATTGACTTTTGGCTCCAACGCTCTTTGATTTCCAACGTAAAATTCGCTCTGGCTATTCGATTTTTCCTCGTCGAAAACTCCCGCGTCCTGTCCGAATTTTGAATCGCGTTTTAGTGGTTCTGATTTTGGTTTGGGGTGGCTATCGCTTGACGAACTACATCATCAATCACCATCAATCACCTACTGGCCCTAAGTCTTCGCAGTCCGACACCCTTGGCGCAGCTACACCAGCAGACGATGGCTCCATGAATGGAGAAGAAACATCCTCGGTAAACGAAGGCGATGATGAAGATTCCGGCGACACAAGCCCTGTTCTCGACCCCGCCGACACAACCACCGAAGTAGAAGCGATGGCACCTGCAAAAGGCGCAGTGGGTAAATCAACCAACAATAGTCAGCCCGGCAAGTATCAAAAGGATGCAGAGCTCGGACAAAAAATGGATCAACTGTTGCACGCCTATCGGCCACACGCAGCGTTCTATTTGATGGTGGATGCCAAGAGCAATGAAATTCTCGCATGGGGGCAGCGCAACGATTCTGTGGTGCAATCAGAGCCCACATGGCTAGGCCGCGCAACGTTCCCCGCCGCATCGCTCATCAAAATGGTAACCTCCGTTGCCGCCCTCGAAAGTGGCCATTATGGAATCAGCACCACGATTCCTTTGATCGGGCGTTCAACCACGCTTTATGCGCGACAGGTTCGCGTTCCCGAAAATTATCACGGAACCACAGTCACCCTCGAAGATGCTTTTGCGCATTCCTGTAATCCTGTCATGGGAATCATTGGCAAGCATGTCGGCGCACACACGCTCAAGTTCATTGCGCAACGTTTCGGCTTTGATCGCCCCTTTCCCAATGGCATGCCACAGCCTTCAAAATTTTTACCACCCGATACCGGTTTCGGGATTGCAGAAGTCTCCAGTGGATTCACACGCGCAAATACAATCTCACCCTTACATGTAGCCGCCATTGTTCGCGCACTCGTTGAACAAGAACCCGTTCAAATGCCTTGGTCGCACACGATTCCAACCAATATGGCTCCGCATGAACCCATGCCCCTCGACCATTCCGTGTTCCGCGCAGAAACCTATAACGGAATGCGGCAGTTGTTTCAACGCACGGTCACGCATGGCACCGCACGCAAACACCTGAATCGCACACTTCACGCAAGCAACCGCGATGCATTAACCATTGGTGGCAAAACAGGTTCATTAGATGGTGAAAATCCTGCCGGCCGCTACGATTGGTTCGCAGGTTTTGCGCAGTCCAAAAAGGATCCGCAAAAAGCCGTGATCTTTGTTGTCATGCAAGTGCATGTGAAAGTGCGCACACTACCATCCTCTTCGATTGCAGGCCTCTTGATCAACACGTGGGCAAAGACGGCTCTAGGCATGCCAGATCGCGATCAAGAACACAAGCGGCGGCGCAGGTAATTTTTTGAAATAGTTTTTCCAAGCGCTCGTTATTCATCGCAAAAACAATTCCGTTGCCTAATGCAATTTCTATTTTGCGCAGCATGATTGACGCAAACACAGACCTGACATGGTGGAACTTGATTCCACAACATCTCGACCCAGTCCTCGTTCACATTGGATCCTTCCCTGTGCACTGGTATGGGCTCATGTATTTGGCTGCATTCTTTACATGCTACCAAGTGATTTGGAAAACGGTTACGCGCGAAGGCTACAAGGTCACCAAAGAGCAACTCGACGATATTACCGCATGGATCATCGCAGGCGTACTTATTGGAGCGCGTTTAGGCTACGTGCTTTTCTACAACCTCCCCTATTACATGGATCACCCAACCGAAGCGATTCTTCCCTTTTCTACCGAAGGCGGGTTCCACTTCACCGGCATATCGGGGATGTCTTACCACGGCGGATTAATCGGCGCAATCATCACTACCTCATGGTTCTTGCGCAAGAACAAACTCAACTACTGGCAATGGATCAACATGATTGTCTCCGCAGTCCCGCTCGGATACACGTGGGGGCGCCTTGGCAACTTTATCAACGGCGAACTCTACGGCCGCGCCACCACAGCCTCTATCGGCATGTTGTTCCCCATGGACCACACACACACGCTGCGCCACCCTTCGCAACTATACGAGCTCACCTTCGAAGGCATTGTTCTCTTCTTTGTTTTGCAATGGTTCTACCGCAAAGAATTTTTCAAGAATCACATGCTCTCGCTATACCTTATAGGATATGGCACCGCGCGTTTCTTCATCGAATTTTTCCGCGAACCCGATGTGCAAATTGGCTTGAATGAAGCAGGCCTTTCTCGTGGACAAATCCTCTGCATGATCATGATCGCAGCCGGCACAACGCTATGGATCGTGCGCGCAAAAATGGCGAAAGCGAAGGCTTGAGCAAATTCAGGACGAGTGGAGAGTTGCAACGCTTAACCCTTATGCAGCAACGCATCGCTGTCATTGCAACCCCGACTCCGTCGCGTCTCTGAGTCATTACCGCCACGGCAGTAATCTCATCGTGCAATGGGGTTACAGCCAAGCGGACATGACGATGGTTTCGGAGATGAATTGATTGGAAATTATCGGTTACTCCACACATCCCGCATCAAAGCCTGGCGAGCCCAGAACCCCAAAGCCTGGGCTCAAGATTACTGAATCCTTGCCTGCGCACCATGAGTTCCCTTGCGAGCGCAGTGTGTACTTCGCAAGCGGAACCTCAATGCTCTTGCCTGCTTGTAATGGGAATGGATTGAGCGAGTCTATCGGACTGTTGTATGCAATGGAATCCACCAACAGATTTCCGCAAGCGACAACGACACTCTGCGCAGTATTGGCAAGCGTAAAACCTCCCGCACTGCATGTGCGAATCGAAACACTATCACGGCCAATCACAGCGAATTGCCCTGGCAATACACTACACCCAGAAAGGTTTGCGGCTGTAGTACTCGTAACTGAAGCTCTGCTTTTCGCGAGCTTGCAACTATCCAAAACAAGCGTATCGAGCGTTGCATTAAATATTTCCGTGTATTCCCATTCATCTCCACTTGATTTTGGATTTGGCAACAGCTCTAAAATCAATACGTCGTGCAACGATTGCGGAGCACGCCTGCGCGAATTTGGCAAAGAAATGCGACCAGTCAATTGCGCATTGGTTTGAATGATTAACTGCAATGAAATCGCACCCACCAGCGAGCCCAAAGTAAGCGTGATGGTAGGTGTTTGATCATCTAAATGAACCGTATCGGAACCATGATACAGAGCGCGACCAGTGGAATCATATAAGTCCACCACAAAGCAATAGTCTTTGCCCAGTTCAAGAGAGTTGCTGCGAAAATATTTGTTGGGTAAAACCCCTTGCAACACAAGCGTATCAGGGCTTGCAGAACATCCGAGCAACAGTTGTCCATGATCTACCCCACTCGCATTTTGTAGCCCAAGCGGAACCACCATTTGCAAGGTTCCAAACAAGGAATGCAGCGTTACCGCAATAGAGCGACTCTCCCCTGCAATAACATCAAATGTTGCGTCTCCTTTTTGCACAATATGCCCTGCCGTATAAAGCGCAACAACAATGCTTCGACTCGTGCCGGGGGTTATTCCACTTAGCTCTAACGACGTTGGCACTCCTTCCCATTTTTTATGAATGCTTGTCATCCCTGTGCCGCTGAGATCCACCGTGGTTGAATCAATCGTCTCTGAGCTCACCTGTGCTAGAGCGATTTGAATGCGTGCGGGTACACTGGCTGTTTGAGAATGCCCTCCCCCACAAGCGTTGAGAACTCCTGTAAGCATTGCTGCGCCTATGTATAGAACTCTTGCTTTCCAATTCATCTTCACTCCTTTCCAAGGCAACTCGCCCCAGTTAAAAGAGTAGACGCACAAGGAGTAAAACTCGTACGCAAAAAGACCCCCCATTTTTTGGGAGGCCTTTTGAGTTGAAAAAACAGTTGAAAAAACTTTTCGAGATTAGAAGCGGAACATAACGATCGAGCCACCAATAGAAAGCGCCGCAAGCACAAGAGCAACATTACGATTTGTTTCTGCGCCTTTCTTCTCGTTAGACAAGTCGTTATAGGATTTATTTCCATACTGCGGAAGCAGCATACTTTGGTACGTCGGCAAGAAATTAGGCACACCTTCAATCGCTTGTATCTTTTTTAAACGATCGTTCACAGTGTTCTGCTCAATGATCCCATAGACAGCAAAGATTCCACCGAGGATCGCCATACCGATTCCAAGTTTTTGGCGGTTTCCACCGGAGCCCATGAACCCTTGAGAATCCGAAGGCGAGCCATCTGCATTCACTGCAGCTGAACCATCGCTATGAATTTTCTTCTTTTTCTTTTTCTTCACTGGAGCAACAGGCTGATCATCATCTGGCGCGGGAGCAGCAACTGCTGCAGACTGTTCCTCAGAAACAGGAGCAACTTCCGTAGCGGTATTATCGACAGGGGCAGGTGCCACAACTGGAGCGGGCTCTTCTTCAACGACAACCACTTTCTTCTTCTTTGGCTTAGGAGCCTGTGCAGCAGCGGTTGCGGCAGCTGCGCTATCTTGCTTGGCTTTGATGGAGGCAGCTTTTGCGGCCTGAACAGCCTGTGCCTGCGCTATGCTATCCTGATGAGCCTTGGCCAAAGCATCTGACTTCGCTTTAATTTCATGCTCGCGATTTGCCTTGTTCATTGGATCCGCAAAGGCATGCGTCAGAGTTTTTTCTTCTTCCGCTGAACGAGCATCCGCAGAATAGGCCGCCGAGTACGAAGCAAAGTAATCAGCCGAAGCCTTGAGACCCGCCTTTCCTTGAGCAGTATTCAGTGGAGGAAGCAAGTCGAAAGAAACGTCCTTAACCTTTGCGCGCTCATCATCCACAAGAAAAGCAACGTCAGCAAGAGATACAACTTGGCGATTTCCCTTTGCATCCTTAAAGCCTGCATCAAAATAGGAGACTGCTGCAGTCAACTTATCTCCCAAAATATCTAAGTCCGTGGTTTGTGGACCAGCATAGACCAATCCTTTTGCAACAAAGTGAAAGGGATCATAATCTACACGTAGCTCGAACTCGCGATAGCCTGCTTGCATACCACCAAATTTGACAAAGCCTGCGTCAAAGCCTTGATACTTTGGCTTGGCACCATCTTGGGCAAAGGTTGCCAAGAAAGTAACCAACACAAAAAAGAAACTTTTGAAAATATTTTTCATGGATATGAATCTCCGCGTGAACTTTTTAGAATCAGCCTTAATATATGTTATTGAATCAAGCATAGAATAACGCTTTAGCCGCCTCGAACATCGCATCTTTTTCTTCGGGAGAACGCGTCTCCGTATAGATACGAACCTTTGGCTCGGTACCCGATGGACGCACAAGCATCCAAGAATCATCATCAAAGATGACCTTCGTTCCATCAAGGGTTAACAGCTGTTTCACTTTCTTAGAAATGGATCCAACCTGTACAGACATTCCGACTTGAGTCTTGGCAGCAATCGCATTGACCTTTTGCGTCAAGGGCGCACCAATCAAAGACTTGTCTACTTCGAAAGCCATACGCTGCGGGTACAGACGTCCATATTCGCGATACAGAGCATCGAGATATTCACCCAAATTTTTGCCCGTGACCGCCATAATTTCTAAGGCAAGCAACAATCCAAACTGCGCATCTTTTTCAAGCGTGTTGTTCAAACCCGAAATTCCATCGGACTCTTCAAATGCAATCAAAGCCTTGGGATTTGCCCCGCGACGAAGATACTTGCGGAAATTTTTGAAACCCACCGGCGTCTCTGCAACCTTGCGCCCCAAGCCTTCCGCAATGATATTCACAAAATTTGAGGTCGCCACTGATTTCGCAACGACACCTTTGTGCTTGCGCCATACTGCCATATAATGAAATGCGATTGCACCAAAAGCATTCATATCAATTTCGCGCGTACCATCATAGAAGCGCACACGATCACCATCTGGGTCAAAAATCACGCCCAAACGATACCACGATTTTGATGCATCAAGAATGCGACGCACCCCTTCCAAATTTTTGGAAGATGGCTCAGGAGCGACACCACCAAAGAGGGGGTCTTCTTCTGTGCGAAGATTCACAAGACAAGTGGGATTGTCTAGCAAAACACTGGGGCGGCCACGCGTTGAACCATGCACGTAATCCACCACCAATGTAAGGCGACCACTCTTCACCAAATTCTGAATGCGCGAGAATTTGATGGTCCCTTGCTTCAGCAAGAAATCATGATAGACCTTGAGAATGTCAAACTTCTGCCAAGTCAACGCATCCATATCAATGGGCTCCCACACATGGAAAGCCATCAGCTCATTCGATAACCGAGTGATCACATCAGTGATTTCGGGCCCCGCAGGACCACCATCGGCAGGATTAAATTTGATCCCATTGTAATGGCTAGGATTGTGCGAAGGAGTCATGTTGACAGCACAAGCAGCGCCAAGCATTTCCACTGCGGCTGAAAATTCGGGAGTAGAAGCTTCGCCACCATAATAAACGGTGACGCCAGCCTTTATAAACTGATCCGCGACCACACCGCAAAATTCTTTTCCGAGCAAACGATTATCGTGACCAATCACCAAACCTTGCTTCTGTAGGTCTGCAAAACTTTTAATGCCAAGAGCTTCAAACATCTTCGCATCGGCTTCACGATAAAGCTTTACCAAAGCCTTACCCACCACTTGCAAATTGCGCAGGGTAAATTCCGAACCAATCTCCGCACGCCAGCCGCTGGTGCCAAAGGAAACCGTTGCTGGTTCCTGCGAAGTACGCGCAACGTCAATCACTTGGTCGAGAAGTGCTCGATCGCGTTCGGGATTAAAGTCTGGGGCCTGAATTTTTTTCCAAATCTGAGTAATCGTTTCCATGCGCCAAATTTAGAAAGGATTTTCTCGAAAATGAGTGCTTACTTAGGAACATAACCCTTAGGAACAACCAGCACAGCTCCAGGCAGCACATGGTCTGGATCCTTGATTTGATCACGATTGGCGCGCCATAATCGCTGCCATTTATTTGGGTTGTTGTAAACAATAGCTGAAATATCCCAAAGCGATCCATCTTTATGATCGGAATATTTCCCTACTCGATAGGTTTGCCCATCGAAAGACGACTTTTCGGGAATGGAAATATCTTTCACAACGGTGGCGGGTACTGGTGCAGGCTTTGTCTTTGCAGCCTTTTTGCTCATCTTTTCTTGTGCTATCGCGCCGTTCGCTTTTTCGATTGCATCTAAACTATCTTGCTGTGCTTTTTTCTGCTGTTCAACAACCACAAGGGAATCTGATTTTAGTCTTTGCTTTTCATTCTCAAGAGCACCTCGAGATGCGCTCACAGCTTGTTCTGCAAGGGCTAGCAAGGTATCTGCTTGGTGAACTTGTGCTGCCGGATTTGGTTTCCAAACGGAATTGAGTTGATACTCAGCCCATACCACAGCAGTCTCCCAGTCCTTAGGAACGGAAGCATACAGCGCCTGAAACCCTTTCACCTGACTTGTAAACTCGCCAAGTTTTTGGAAGTATGCTTCTACCGCTTCGGGTGTTACACCCGCTTTCACATATACTTGCCGAGCAAGATCAGCATTCGTTGCGCGCCTAGATTCTACCTGGCTGCGCAGCTGCGCAATTTCCGTTTCTAGCGCCCCAATTTTTTCTTTTGCCGCTTGCTCTTTGGATTTTTCTTGATTCAATTCCAACTGCACATCGTCGGCAGTGCGCTCTTGTTGAGGTGCTGCAATAGCCGTTGAAGCCAGTATTCCCATGGCTAAAAGGATGTTCTTCATTTTGCACCTCCGCCCAGTTTCGCAAGTTCCGATTGAAGCTGGACGCGCTTGGCTTCTTCATTTTGCAATTCTTGTTTGAGCGCATCACGATCCAATTCAAGCACCTTCACTCGCTTTTCTGCAGAAATCGCGGCAGCCTTTTGCGAATCAAGAGCGGCAAGCATCTGTGGTGTCGGTCGAGAAGTACAAGAGCTTATCAGCAAAAAAATGCCGACGCAAAGAAAGCTCGCAAAAGCATGGGACAACTGGATTTTCATTCTAGGCCTCATTTCGTCCAATAACCGTGACTACTCGCAGGACACGTTGTCGAGTACATCGAATTCTGCGGCAAAGCCCCTCTATGCAAGAAAGGTGGGGCGATCGTGATAATTCCATTTTCATTGTAACCTCTCTCCAACCTAAAAACAAGAAATCCCAGACCGCACTTGGCCTGGGATCGATTTTGATCAAAAATACTCAGCCTTCAAACTTCAAATACACAGCACCCAAAGGTGGAATGTTCAGGTTGAAAGACCATGGGCGATTTTGCCATGCGACATCTTCGGTTTCACACACACCATAATTGCCCACATTGCCGCCACCCCACATATCCGAATCGGAATTGAAGATCTCGCGCCAACGCCCCTTGGCTGGGGCACCTGTACGATAATATTCACGCGAAACGGGAGTGAAGTTAAAGGCGCACAAAATCAATTCGCCCTTCGCAGACTTGCGCACAAAGGAAATGATTGAATTATCGGCATCGTCGCACCAGATCCACTCAAAGCCATCGCTATGATGATCGATCTCCCACATGGCCGCTTCACTCTTGTAAAGCTTGCCCAAAGTGCCCATCATCGCTTGCAACTTCTGATGTGGCTCCCACGAGGTTAAGTGCCAATCCAAAGACTGCTTAGGCCTCCATTCCACAAACTGACCAAACTCGCAACCCATAAACAGCAACTTCTTGCCCGGATGCGCATACATGTACGCGTAAGCAAGACGCAAGTTCGCAAATTTTTGCCACCAATCGCCCGGCATCTTGTCGAGCATCGAGCCCTTCCCATGAACCACTTCATCGTGAGAAAGCACCAAGATGAAATTCTCAGAATAAGCGTAGATCATCGAGAAGGTCAAGTTGTTGTGATGGAACTTGCGATGCACCGGTTCCTTATGCATGTAGGTCAAGAAGTCGTTCATCCAGCCCATATTCCACTTGTAATGGAAACCCAAGCCACCTTGCTCGGGAGGCCTACTGATACAAGGGAAGCTGGTCGATTCTTCGGCAATGAAAATCGCATGTTGGGCATACTTACCCATAATGCTATTCAGATGCTTCAAGAACTCGATGGCATCATAATTGATGTTTCCACCGTCCTTATTGGGCACCCAGCCACCAGGCTCCTTACCATAATCCAAATACAGCATCGACGCCACCGCATCCACGCGCAAGCCATCGCAATGGAATTCGCGCAGCCAGTACATCGCATTCGAAATCAAGAAGTTCGAAACCTCATTGCGCCCAAAGTTGAAGATGTAGGTGCCCCAATGCGGGTGCTCACCCTGGCGCGGATCCGCATGTTCATACACGGCAGAACCATCAAAGCGCCCCAATGCAAAAGCATCTTTAGGGAAATGCGCAGGCACCCAATCCAAGATCACACCGATATCATTTAAGTGACACTTGTCCACAAAGGCGCGGAACTGATCGGGAGTACCAAAGCGCGAAGTCGGAGCATAGTAGCCAGTGACTTGATAACCCCAAGATTCATCGAGAGGATGTTCCATCACCGGCAACAACTCAATGTGCGTGTAGCCCATATCCTTCAAATATGGAATCAACTGTTCCGCAATCTCTTCCCAATTTAAAAAGCGCTGCGGATCGTTGGGATCTCTACGCCAAGAGCCAGCGTGAATTTCGTAAATATTCATCGGTGCGCCAAAAATATCGGTCGCACGCTTGGTCTCCATCCACTTTTTGTCCTTCCACTTGTACCCATCCAAATGGGAGACAATCGAAGCCACAGCAGGGCGCACTTCGGCAAACTTCGCCATCGGGTCGATCTTGGTAACAAGGTCGCCACTCTTTGTGTGAATTTCAAACTTATACAGTTCGCCTTCACCAATGCCGGGAATAAAAATTTCCCACATGCCACTTGAACCGCGCTCACGCAATATATGGCGGCGACCATCCCACGAATTAAAATTGCCCACAACTGAAACATTGGCTGCACTTGGAGCCCACACCGAAAAGAATACGCCATCGTATCCTTCGTGTTTCATGATGTTTGCACCGAGCTTGCGATACAACTCGTAATGCGTTCCGCTCGTCATCAAATGCAAATCGAAATCAGTTAATACGGGCGAGAATCCATAGGGATCCACGACTTTGTATGTAATGCCATTTTCGAGAGTGACCGTGATTGAATAAAGAGAGTGCTCGTATTCTAAGTCAAGCACAGCCTCAAAGAAACCCGTATCGCCCACTTTGTAAAAATCAAATTCACCTTCAATGTGGGCCAACTCGCCGCGCACAAAAACAGCACCAGGAAGGTAAACGCGAATACTGGTCTTTAGACCTTTATCCGTCTGCAAAGGATGGCACCCTAAAATGGAAAACGGATCTTTACATCTAAAGTTGTGAACGGATTCAATTTCCGCATCATGAAGCGAGGTAAAATTTTTCCAAGGCATAACTACTTGATTCCTTTGCGTTTCCAGAGAAAATAGTCTCTTAAAGATAACCCCCTTCTCGAATAGGTGGTGCATAAATTAAGCCCATTTTGCAAAAGAAAAGTATGCCGTTCGCGAGCTTTTTTATCGCTTATAAACAGCCAGTTTGTGGGGGGCTATGTCAAAGCAGCATCTCCGCATCGGCCCCCCTCGCTGCAACCCGCAAGCGGTTTTCCGCTACCCCCAGGGGAGAGTGTAAAACGCAAAGTGTAAAGTTTTGCTGCAGGTCGCCACCTGGTGGGTGGCTTTGCAGGTGAGCTCCAGAATGGGCGCGCACCCCAAGTCATCCCCGCTTGACGGGGATCAGCGATGCGTGGCGCAATAGCTGCAACGATTCACGAGGATTCCCTTGCTGCGCAAGAGAATGACGCGAACCGTAGATGCGGAGAGACTCACTGATCCATCGAACACCGCACCGAGAACCCGAATGTCTGGCCGTAGTTGTTGTGGCCCACGTTCGCGTAGCTGTAGTACATGTAGTACCGGAAGTACGCACTGGTAGACCCAGTAGGCGTGGCCGACCACCAGTAGCCGTTGTTACCGACATAGTTGAATGCTGAGCCGGCGGTAGTCGCCACCGGGCAAGGCGGAGAAGCCGTAGTTGTCCGTGCCTGTATTGGTGCTCCATTCCGCATCGGTGGGCAAAAGCCAGCCCGCGGGGCAAGCATGCAGTGCTGCTTGGTAGTTGTACAGCACACCGTATGTTCTGCACTACTTTTTCCCGAAACCTGTTCATTACGTACAAGTGTTGTCGCTATGCGCACCAGGCTCCAGTTGCCCGCAGAGTCTGTTGTCGTGCTAAAATTTGAATCCTTTAGCGACACCTCAACACCAGCGACACCAACGCCAGAGACATCACCCACCCAACCCGAAAGGTTGATGTCACCTGCACCTGCATTTGCCACCCAAAGCAGCAAAATGAATACAAAGGCCAATATTATTGAGCGGTTGATAATGGCCATAACTTAGGGTACCTCTAAATTTTAGCGCGGATGAATTAAAACATCTCGTGGAGGGAAGATACCTAAAAACCATGACTTTTGGGATCGTAAAAAACTTGCATTACACTCACTCATAATGTGATTATGGACTAGCTAGATCGATAATTACAAATTAAGGGAATAGCGCGATAAGAGAGTTCCAATGTTCCGAAGTGGAAAAAGCGCAGCAAGTTACCCTAGCCACCCTCTGTCACCATCACTTGACGACAAACAACAACACATTCCGTCATTCCAGCTTGGCTGGAATCTCACAACACGATGAGATTGTTGCCTCCCGCGACAATGGCGCTGTAATTATGCAAGTCGTTTGGGCTTTGATAATGCACAATTTTCAGAACTAGTGAAAAAAAAGAAGCCCATCTTTCGATGAGCTTCTTTAAGGGGACGGGATGGACGAGGCTTGAACTCGCAACCTCCGACGTGACAGGCCGGTGCTCTAACCAAATTGAGCTACCACCCCTTTTACACATTCAAATTCGATGGGCGATATCGGATTCGAACCAATGACCCGCTGCTTGTAAGGCAGCTGCTCTGAACCAGCTGAGCTAATCGCCCTCTTTTGAACCTTACTTCTGAGACTCTTGTTGCCGCTTCCCCCAGAGGATTCCCACGGGAATAACCACCAAGTAAGTCAACACCAAGATGATCGGAGCGACAGTCAGTGACACCGGATTTTCTGCAGGACCTTTGCCGAGACAAAGATACCCGATCACGAGAAGAATGATTCCGAGCGCGATCAGCAGAATGTTTTTCCGGTTTGCCATAGATCTTGACCACCATCAAATTGGGTGGGGCAAATATAAAACAGCCTTTTGCAGAGTTCAAGGGTTTAATAGAAGAATTTTCAAACTATTGTGAAGTTCGCTCCTTCGGTTTACATTTATTGAAATGTCCACTAAATCTGGCTATCGTATTCTTATTGCTGAAGATGACCCCGGCCTCCGACCTCTGTTGGCCGAGGTACTAACCCATGAAGGGTATGAGGTTGTCACGGCAAACGATGGAGAAGAGGCTCTCGAAGTATTGGGTCGCGCGCAATTTCACATGCTCGTTACTGACATAGAGATGCCAAGGCGCGATGGTTTTTCTTTGATTCGAGAAGTCGATAGGCTCTACCCATCAATTCAACGCATCGTTTTAACTGCTTACAACGCAGACGAGTACATGGACTTGATTCAGACGCAAGGCATTGGCAACGTGCTAATCAAAAGCGTTCCCTTTGATAGCTCTGAACTGACTCAACTTGTTCATCAACTATCTTCACAAGATATTTTTGGACTCGACAAACATTTTTCAGCAGATACCTTAGTGCATGTGGCTTCCATTCGTCGGTCACAAGAAATTGAAAATTTGAGTGCTGAACTTGCAACAACTTACGGCAATTCAAACAATAGCAATAAGCTTCGCACCGTGCTTGTTGAATTATTGACAAACGCTGTCTTTTATGGAGCCCGTAACGAGCGTGGCGACGACAAATCGCAATGGCATAAAGACTTTGTGCTCGATGAAGCGGATGCGATTCAAGTTTTTCATGGGCAAGATTCAGAGAAAATTGGCTTTTCTATTGTAGACAATGGTGGTAGACTAAGCAAAAAGACTATTCTCTACTGGCTCAATCGCCAGATCACTCCTGGCAACAACGGTTTACCCACGGGTCTATTCGATAGCCATGGTCGCGGGCTGTTCATTGTTCGTAAGTCCGTGGATCGTTTGCAAGTTCATGTAGATCCGGGTCGTCGCTGTGAGTGCATGATCATCAACTACAAGAAGCCTATGCCCAACAAATTCAAGCCGTTGCGCATTATCGAGCTTCAACCTCAATAATTCAAAAAACATCCGCAACACGCAGTGGAGCTCGGGATGGCGAGGGGCGGGAGCTATGCATGAGCGAAAGTCGTGGGATCCGAGGCGTGCGAACGAAGACGTAGCAACGCTACGGCGAGGACAAACAACGAAGGAGACCATGGCTTGCAGCCATGCAGAGCCCCGCCACTCGCCTTCCCGAGCGGAACAACAAAACAAGGGAAGCCAATCGACTTCCCTTCTTCATTGTGATCAATGAAATATTAGTACAGACGCTTGCGGTTCTGTTCTGCAATTTCTTTGAGACGCTTGCGACGAGCAGCGGTCTCAACACGCTTCTTAGCCTCAGAAGGCTTCTCGTAACGTTGATTGCGCTTGACGTCGGAAATAATCCCGTTCTTTTCGCAGGACTTGGTGAAGCGCTTGAGAGCTCTTTCGAATGGTTCGTTAGGTTTTACGATTACGCCGATCACGATGATCCTTTGGGTTTGAATTTTGCGGTCGAAGTATAGGAAACATCTCCTAAGCCGTCAAGGGAGATATAAGGATCGCAAAACTTCGTAGGTAAAACCCCAAAGAGGCCAACCCTCAACGCGAATACAGGGGAAGATTCGCCCAGCTGCAATTTCAGAGGTTTCGTGTTGATCCACATCCAAAAAATATTGCAACGGCAACCAAAAATACGCACGCATTTCTGTTTGCTGCAACTCGATTTTGGGCGCTATTTCGCGTCGAAAATAATAAGGTTGAACCAGGGTTAATCGATTCGCAACACGCCCCGCATACGAGGCTGGCAAAGGCTTTACAAGCTCGCTGGCCTGTAATTCAATTCCACATTCTTCTCGAGTTTCACGCAAGCAAGTCGCAAATAAATTTTCATCGCTGACCTCTTTTCTTCCTCCAGGGAAAGCAAGCTGCCCGCTCCATGGATCTTCGGGGTGCACAACACGCTGCAAAACCAATACGGAACAATCAAGCTTACGCCCAACTTCAATCACAGCGACAGCCGCAACAGCTTGCTCCGCAACAACATCATCCATGATCTGGAATTTACCAAATAAACTTGGAGAAGTTTACCGGATGGAAAAACATAACTTGCATAATATCAATGAGTTAACTATTTTCCAACAAACCACCAACGCGGAGATTCCTGTGAACCTCTCAAAAATTGCAACCATCGTTACGACCATTGCGGCTCTTGCCTTTTTAGGCTGCAAAAAAAAGGAAGACTCTGCAGCGCAGCTTCCTCCGCCTCCAACACATACGGTTGCGAGTGCAGCTAATGGTGAACCAGAGCTTCAGCCAATCCAAAGCGCAGGGCAAGCCAAGGGTTCATTTGGCGTTGGCAAGGCAAGCCAAAGCCCAAGCCAAGGAAATTACGTTATTCAGGTCGATATTAAGCCCTCACAAAAGGCTGCCGACAAGGTTCGCGAAAAGCTAAAGGCTAGCGGAATCGAAGCCTATGTGGCCGAAGTTGAAAACCCTGGCGAGCTAGAAGGAACCTACTACCGCGTCCGTATTGGATTTTTCCCTTCTATCCAAGAAGCGACCGATTATGCGAAGGGAACCTTGGCTCCACTCGGTTTTGCTTGGTGGGTTGATTTGAAGAAAAACGACTCCGTAGGTAAGTCTGCACCAAGTTCAAGCCCATCTGAGTACGGCACACCTACTCCAGCTTCCGATTGGAGCCGTCCAGCACCTCAAGCACAGACTCCGGCACCAGAACCTACACCAGCGCCAGTTGCGACTCCAGCGGCACCAGAGCCAACGCCAACACCTGTAGCTCAACCTGTTGCACCAGCACCGCAGCCTGCAGTCGCTCCTGCCGTAGCTCCAACTCCAACCCCAGCAGCAAAGCCTGCCACAGGGAAAGCTGACGAATGGCAGTAACAGCCTAACCAGACGCCCTTTACGGACACCCCAAAAGGGTGTCCTTTTTATATCTTGCGCCGAATGAAAAAAGCAACCTTCGAAGCCCGCTCCGTACATCCAGTGTCTTTGGGATGCGCAAAAAATCAAGTTGACCTCGAACGGATGCTGGGGGAATTTCGCCAAGCAGGCTTTGCGATCCACGCAGAACCAGGCGAAAGCGAGTACTTGCTGGTAAATACTTGCGGATTCATTGACACCGCCAAAGAAGAATCTGTAGACACAATTCTTGGACTCACGCAGATCCGCAGACCTGGGCAAAAGATCATTGTAGCCGGCTGCCTTTCTCAGCGCTACGAAAACGAACTACGCCAAGACATGCCTGAAATTGATCTATGGACAGGCACCTACAAACCCGGACAAATCCTAGAGCTGATTGGTGAGCACGATATTGCCAACGTATGCCGCCGCGAAACACCCACACGCATCGCGCTGGGCAACACTCCACACCATTCCTATCTCAAGATCGCGGAAGGTTGCAACCGCAGTTGTTCTTTCTGCGCCATTCCTGGAATCCGCGGCAAACAAAAATCCTTTGATATACCTGAGCTCGTGGCCGAAGCGCAATACCTCACGCAACATGGCGTTCGCGAGATTTCACTCATCGCACAAGACCTCACCTTTTATGGTCGCGAAAAAGGTGGTCCAGGCACCAACCTGCAAACCCTTTTACAAGCTCTGCTTTCGGACACCGATCTGCATTGGATTCGTTTAATGTATGCATACCCTGAATACATCGACGAAGGTTTGTTGAAACTGATTGCAGGCAACCCTCGCATTTGCAATTACCTCGACATGCCGATCCAGCATGGAAGCGACGCCATGCTCAAACGCATGCGCCGCAACACCAACGGGAAAAACCTACGCAAGCTGCTGCTTGACATCCGCAGTGCGGTTCCCGAAATTTCCATGCGTACCACCTGTCTCGTTGGATTCCCCGGCGAAACCGAAGAAGAGTTTTTGGACTTAATGCAACTCGCCGAAGAGATTCGCTTTGAACGCCTCGGAGGCTTTACCTACTCCGATGAAGATGGCACCCATGCCGCAACGCTTGCTCCGCAAGTCCCTAACGAAATTGCCCAAGAGCGCCTTGAACGCATACTCGCACAACAAGCTGAGATTTCCCTCGAACGCAATCAATCGCTGATTGGTCGCGAACTCGAGGTGGTGATTGATGAAGTGGCCGACGAAAGCGAATTCCATTTCTTTGGCCGCACCCAATGGGATGCTTTGGAAGTCGATAATACCGTGCGCATTTTGGAAGGCGATGCAGACGTTGGCCAATTCCGCAAAGCCCGCATTGTTGACGCATCCGAATTCGATCTCGACGCGATTCTCTTACCCGAGTAAATGCTATGTGGTTTTATACGGAGACTGCCGCCAAGCGGCAGTGACGAAGGTAAGCTCTAGTGACGCTGTTTGCTGATTTAAACCAGCGATGCGTTTTGCGATTTAAACCCGCGACACACGCAACGCGGCAATTGCAAAGCAATAAGCATTGTCGATTCGCATTACTCAAAAATTATCGTGCAAACACACCTTCCCATTTCTGGTTTTCTGCCCACAGATTGTTAAGGTTACCTACAGTGAAACTGTCAGGTACACCATGATCTGTGGCAGAACTCATCTATTCTTGGAAGGTGTGGTTGTCGCGATAATTCTCATTTCATAGTATCTTTAGGAACATGACACAGCAAAGTTTTTCCGCATTTCCCGGGCAGAACCAAGATGGCACAGTCATCGGCTTTACCCCGCAAACCCAGCCCACGCCAATCATCGCAGTCCCCTACCTCGTCGTCCTGTTCCCCATCGAAACACAGCACCGTCGCTTTGCACTTCGCAAAGATCCGCAAACAGTTGGCCGTAGCCAAGGCATCGACATTGAACTTTTCGATGAGCAAATTTCCCGTAAGCATTGTGAAATCTATTGGGATGGGCTAAACATCATTGTGCGTGATCTGGGTTCCACCAACGGAACCTTTGTGGATGGAACTCGCCTCAATCCAAATCAACCCATCATCTTAGCTCCCGATAATCGCTTGCAACTCGGAAGTTTTGTGCTCAAAATTGAGTACAAAGACCCCAGTGAAATTGAACGCGAAAATGCACTGTTCGAAGCTGCGACAACAGATGCTCTTACCCGCATTCCAAATCGTCGCTTTTTCTTAGAGCGCGCACGCAGCGAATGGGCTGCCTCCAAGCGTTCTGCACGCTACATCCACGCCGTTTTACTCGATGTCGATTTCTTTAAAAAAGTGAACGACACGTACGGGCACCCCGCAGGTGATTTTGTGCTCCGCGAAGTAGCCTCACAACTCAATAAAGTCCGTCGTGAAGAAGATTTACTCGCACGCTGGGGCGGCGAAGAATTCATCTTTTTGCTCGCAGAAATCGAGCCCGCACAAGCACTCGCCTTTGCCGAACGAGCCCGCAAAGCCATTGAATCGCATCGCATCGTGTGGGAAGAAACCCGCATTCCAGTGACTGTGTCCCTGGGGCTCGCAAGCATTCAGGGCACGCAACAAGGCGAACTAGATCATCTCATTGCGCAAGCCGACACCAAGCTTTACCAAGCAAAACATAATGGGCGTAATCGCGTAGAAACTTGATTCTATAAGGTTTTTGACTGCGTTTAACACATTTGAAACACCGACTGTGATGCAGAGCATATTCGCTGATTAATTCTCTTGCCGCTCATTTCCGCATATTTTAGATTTCTCCCCAAAGCATTATTCCTTGGGGGCTAGTCTGTTACGCATTCTCCTTTTGCTCACCACATGTCTTTTTGCGGCAGGCCATGATAAACTTCGCATGGTAGCTATCAACGATCTGCAAGGTTACGAGGTTGATTCAAGCCTCACGCGCATGCTCACCGATCGTCTGCGTTCCGAAGTTATCAAAACAGGCTTTTTCCAAGTCCTTGAACGCGGGCAAGTCAACCAGATTTTAGCAGAACAATCTTTTCAACAAACAGGCTGCGTGGCCGAAGCCTGCGTGGTGCAAATGGGGCAGTTGCTGGGTGCGGACTACATCGTAGCGGGCTCGGTGGGTAAGGCACAAGGGGTGTGGTCTTTTTCGGTAAAGCTTGTGAATGTGGAAACAGGTGCCATCGAAAATTCGGTGGATGACGCCATGAGCGGGGATTTGCCGGTGGTACTCAACGGCCTGGTGCCAAATCTGGCGGTGAAACTGGTCAAGACCGTGGCCGGGGAAAGCAAGGCGGTGCTTGCGAGCGTAGGCACGGGCGAGGTCTTTGTCAAAACGGTTCCAGAAGGAGCACAGGTTTGGCTCGACGACGAGTTGCAACCAAGCGTTACGCCAACGACCCTGAAAAAAATTGCGAAAGGCCAACACGTGCTGCGCGTGCGCAAGGATAGCCTGGGAACCCAGGTGGATATTGAGGTGAAGCCCAACGACCTTGTGCGCCTAGAACCACAAATGGGAACCTTGACAGGTGATGTGCGTGTTTCGAGCGAGCCTTTAGATGCTGAAGTCTGGATTGGCGATAGCCTTTGGCACGAACGAACGCCAACCATTTTGCGTGGACTCACCGCAGGTAACCATGCGCTGAAAATCAAGAAGGCAGGATTTGTGGATTGGAACGGAAACGTAACCGCTGAATACCAGCAGCAGACAATGCTTGACGCCCCCTTGGAACAAGGCTTTGTGCTTGCATTAGCCTTAAACCGCAAGCCTGTGCATTGGTCCATCGATGGCGCAGACCTCGGCGTACTTGCTCGGGACACTGATTGGAGCCTTTCTCCGAAGATGTCACACAAAGTATGCATCAAGGCACCTACGCTGAACGGACTTGAGTTCTATGAGCTGCAAGCCTCTGTGGCAGGCAAAGCGGGTGAGCGCGTGAGCCTTGCTTATGAAGACAAACTCGATTCTTTTTATGTGGCAGCACATTATAGACAGCGCGTATCAATTATTCGATGGACACTTCTGGGCTTAGCCACCATTGCAGGTGGTGTCGCCATTGAGTTTAACCGCGAACACGCCCACGCCTACAACACTTACAGCGCATTGCCCCAAAGCAGCTCGCAAGCCTCTTTTGACCATGAGTGGTCTCAGGTAAATGCAAAGCGCAACAAATTTTTAGCAACCAGCATAATCAGTGCGGCACTGCTTGCAGGATTCGGCGTTACCTTCGCCTTCTGAGGTTTTTCATGCACACAAGATCAATCGCTCATTTTTTTACTCTCGCTTTAATCGCTTGCTCCACTTTGTTATGTACTGGTTGCCTCGACTGGCACAGCAAGCGCGATAACCCCATGGACCCCAATGCAGCTAACTGGTCTAAGCCAGCGATCGACTCCTTGAAAGTTCTCGGCAGCGGAGACACCTTGCAACTTCGCGTCTATGCCCACGATGCCAAAGAGCCCATTACCCGCATTGATTACAGCACAAATGGCACCACCTGGAATAACGCCAATTCTGACACGCTCTTGCGCTTGCCCCTCAACCCTTCTGGTATCTGGAGTTTATGGCTACGCACCACCAACAGCAACGGCGTTGTTTCGGATTCTGTGCTGAGTCACAACAGCGCCCCCATCGTTACAGGCACCACAAGTGCAGCAAGTGCCTTGGTAACCGACACCATAACATTTTCGGGCTTCATCAGCGACCCTGATAGCAACGAAGTCGATAGCCTTTGGTGGGACTTGGACGGCGACGGAACCTTTGAGATTGCCGCCGCACGCATGGTGCAACAAAAATTTGTCTTTGCCGATTCTGCAGGAGGCGTAAAAACAGTTCACGTAAAAGCCAAGGATAGCGATGGTGCCTGGGGCACAGCAACTTTATCGGTAGCCGTAACGCCCAACCGCGCCCCAGTGCTGAGTGCATTGCAACCAAGTTCCACCATACCAACAATCACCCAGACAATCACCATACCAGCACCCACATTGAGCGACCCTGACCACAACCAAATCGATAGCCTGTACTGGGATTTGAATAGCGATGGAATCTTTGAAACGGCAACAGGACTCGGTGTCACCATGCGCGACTCATTCCCTAATCCTACAGGGGGAAACTACCTAGTAAAAGTCTATGCAAAAGACAGGGCAGGAGCATCAGATACGGCATCTTTAAACTTTCTAGTACCCGCCAATCGCGCCCCTGTGTTGAGTGCAATCACGAGAAGTCCAAATCGCACAACCGCAGGCCTCAATGACATCTTCGCGTTTTCTGTAGCAAGTAACGCGCTCACCGATGCCGATGGGAACTTGGTGGACAGCCTGTGGTGGGACTTGGATGGCTCAGGAACGTTCGCGACAAAGAAGGCTCGCATCGACACCGTTTATTACAAAAGTTCTACCGCAACAACGGCAACGATTGCAGCCAAAGGTCGCGACAAAGTTGGGCTGTGGAGTGCAACCGCGAACGTTGTACTTACGGTTATCAACGACCCACCCACCATAACCCTTACAGACAGTACCGCAGGGGTAATTGGACAAAGCATAGCCCTGCATGCCACCTTAGGCCCTGGCGTTTATGGCGGAAGCATTACTAGGGTAGAATGGAGCCTAGGCGGCGGAACATGGCAAAGCGCCGCGACCACAGGCGACACCACCATCACCTTGCCCAACACCCCCCAAGACGCCTACTGGGTCAAGATCCGAGCAACCGATGACGATGGCCAAGCCACCTTGGATTCAGAAAAGATCTGGGTGCGCAATGGCGTTATTGATACGAGAGATGGGCAAGCATACCCCGCCGTAACCATCGGGAGCCAGGTATGGATGGCGACGAATCTGAACTACCTGCCCACCAGTGGCAATAGCTGGTGCTATGGCACTTCTGCAAGCAACTGTGCCATATACGGACGCTTATACGACTACACAACCGCCTTAACGGTTTGCCCCACGGGTTGGCACCTGCCCGACACCACGGCGTGGAATACTCTGGAGGCCTATGTGGGTGGAACCGCCACGGCGGGCACAGCGCTCAAGGCCAATAGCACCTTGTGGAACACCAATACAGGCACGGACGCCTACGGCTTTTCCGCCCTGCCCGCTGGCGTCTGCTACGGCGGTTCGTTCAACTATGTCGGTAACTACGGCTACTGGTGGACGGCTACGGCCTATGGCAGTTCCTACGCGTACAGCCGGGGCATGGGCTACGACTACGCGTACGTGTACCACGACTACTACGGCCAGTCGAGTGGGTTCTCGGCGCGATGCCTCAAGGACTCCCCGTGAGCCTGAGCGAATGCGCAGAGCGAACGGCACCAAGCCGAAGGCATGGGGCGTGTATTGGTTTTAGCCCTAGCGCAGCAAGGGCGCAGTATTGGTATTGAGCCAACCCCGCGAAGCGGGACGGTTTTCAAAAACGGTTTTGATGTCGCAAGAGGGCGTTAGATGAAGATTGAAGACATACTAAGTACCGAATCACAGCGCAAGGGCTTGATGCTCGTGCGCGACCGCCTCTTTTGGCAAGCTTGGGAATATTCGGCATTTTTATTTGTGAATCACTTTCGGCCTTACCACGTACACCATAAGCATTTTCTCAAGGTGGGTCAAGACCTGGTTTGGCTTGGTTTTCCCAAATGTGTATTGCCGGATTTAGAAAAGGAAGCCAAGACCCAAGGTTGCTAAGGAATTTCGTTACAGCATAGGCGAACGTTTGCGATTGGGTGTCACCGAACTGGTGGAATCCTTGCACATTTGGTAAACAAGCTGGCGGAATCCAGCGATACTGTAGCGACTTGTATGCGGCGGGCGCAGTGTCTGCGTATCGACCCCGTTCCCGACATTAACCTACAAAAGCAACAGGCACAATCTTACCTGGGACTCCTTACGCACCATGCTGCGTATAGGAAGATGGGGCTAGTAACGCTGATCCCCGCTAAAAGGCGAGGATGACGTAGAACGTTGTGTGTAATCAACTCATATAACCCCGTATTCCGCGTCATCCTCGCCACCGGCGGGGATCAGCGTTACTCGTTGCTGCTCCGCCCCAAATTGTGGTCTGCCCATCGGCAACCTCACCTCACAGCTCTTCGCCAATGTGTACCTGAATGCGCTCGATCAATTCGTTAAAAGCGATCTCAAAATACGCCGCTACGGTCGCTATGTCGATGATATGGTGATCATGCATTCCGATAAGCAGGTTCTTTTAGATGCAATCGAACCTATACGTTCATTTCTTTCTAGCCAGCTCCATTTGACGCTTCACCCACGCAAAATCCAGCTACAGCCCGCTGTGCGCGGGTTCGCCTTTTTAGGCGTATTCATTCTGCCTTTCCGCACCTATCCAGGCAAGCGTATTGTGCGTAATTATATGCGGTGTCTGAAGCACCCAGTTTCCGATAGTAACCTACAAAAGCAACGGGTAAAATCTTACCTAGGATTACTTATGCACCATGCTGCGTATAGGAAGATGGGGACCCTCGTGAATGGTTGCAAGTGCCGCGCGCTTCGTTGATCCCCGCGCAAGCGCGAGGATGACAAGTCCGCTACGTCAACCTGTGCAAGCAGGATCTCATGGCAATGTGCAATTACGCACAACGTTGCGGAATGTGCGGAGAGCGAGTGAAATGCTGGCTTCGCTAGCATGACGGGAACAGGCTCCGCGTCATTCTCGCATCGCGGGAATCATCGCAACTCGCTATGGCTACTTTACCGCGCACCGTCGATCCCCGCGCAAGCGCGAGGATGACAAGTCCGCTACGCGAGGATGACAAGCCCCCACCGTCATCCTGTGCGAACAGGATCCCATTGCATTGCGCATTACGCAAAACATTGTGGAGTATATAAAGACCTAAAAGCCGTTTTAGTATCGGTCTTTGTATTTCATTTTTAGCGCATGGTATGTTTTATCATCAAGGCCTGTGATGTCACGGATAAAATTCCAATCGCAACCTTTTGCGAGCATTCCTTCCACAACCGAAATTTTTTCAATGGCAAGTCCTCGTTCAAGTCCTTGCTCAATTCCCTGCTCAATTCCCTGAGATAAACCTTCATTGATCCCTTTTTGCCATTGGTATTCTAGTGCGAATTTCATATTGCGCCTCGAATCGAGTCTCTTGAAATAGTTCTTTTGCTCTTCTACACTAAAGTTCGCCAATTCAGCGGCATGAAACAAGTTGCAAAATTCAGAATCTTCAGAAAGTAGCTGCGGAATTTCGTCCCATTCCGCCATGTGAGCAAGACAACAGATCCACCACTCTAAACGGGTCTGTCTTTTTCCTCTGCAACTTCACCGATCATGGAGACATGTAGCGATAAATCCTACCTTTGCCGTGTGCAAGAATCCATTCCCAAACTATTAGAAACGCTTCCCCTCGCCCGCCATGCTAGCGAAATCAGCGTACGCATAGAATCACAACGTAACCTACTGCTAACAGCGCCCACGGGCACAGGCAAATCTTCGTTCTTGCCGTGGCTTTTGCACAACAATTCCGCACGCATCGCTGTTTTACAACCGCGCCGCATTGCCGCGCTAAGCCTCGCAAACTTTTTAGCTCGCGCACTAAAGCAAGAAACCGGTGCAACCGTGGGCTACAATTTTCGCTTCGATTCCAAGCAAAGTGCAAGCACCCGCATCCTCTTTCAAACCTACGGAAGCTTTATGCAACAATGCTTGCGAGGTGGCGCAAAGAATTTTGACTGGATTATTTTTGATGAATTCCATGAACGCCGCACAGAAATGGATCTGCTGCTTTCTTGGCTATTGACATGGCAAAGTATCGCTCCTAGCGAAGCACCACACATCGCAGTTCTTTCCGCAGAGCTCAATCGCCAAAGCCTAGAATCCCTTATGGGCGTAACGTGCCTACGTATCGAAAGCCCTGGATTCCCTGTGCAGGTTTTGCACCAAGATCCCAAACCTAGCGAGCGCATCGATGCTCAAGTTCTGCGGGCAATTCGCACCTTACAGGGCAATCAAGTTTGGAACACTACGCTGGTTTTTCTTCCTGGCAAATCCGAAATTCAGAATTGCTACAACACCCTCGACGAGGCCTTTGGCAAAGCCCACGATCGCCCAGAACTCTTGAGGCTCTTCGGTGGACAAGAGATTGTAGAGCAAACGCAAATTTTTGCAGATACACAATCACCGCGCATTATTTTCACCACCAACATTGCGGAAACCTCACTCACCATTCCGCAAGTAAGCGCAGTCATTGACTCTGGTTTGGAGCGTTCCACCGATTACGACCATGCACGCAAAATTCCTGTGCTGCGCCTAGGTCGCATCGCAATGCAAAACGCTGTGCAACGAACTGGCCGCGCAGGCCGCACCCGCGCAGGCGCCTGCATTCGCTTGTGGAGTGAACGCGACGAGCAAGTGCTTCCACGTGAAATCATTCCAGAAATTTTGCGGAGTAAAATTCATTCCGCCATGCTTGTGCGTGCAGCCCTTGCGCAAAAAATCAACACGAATGCAAAAAACATTGCGTGGCCAACACCACCTCTCGCACAAGTCGAAACACAAGCGCAACAAGAGTTGCTCGAACTCGATTTACTCGAAAGCTCAGGAACTATTACCGCTCTAGGCTTGCAGGTGCTCGACATCCCCATGCAAACCTTAGAATTAGCGCGCATGCTCGCCTTACATCAAGCCCCTCCGCAGCTCTTGCTCGCTTGCTGTGCATGGCTCGATGGCAGCCAAGACTTTGCCAAGGATTCCATTAATCTGCTCTCGATTGCGCAAGATCTTGTGGATGGTTCACGTGGAGTTCCTCGCGAAGTCGCACTACAATTCAAGCGTTTGCAAGAATGGGCTACACGTAAGCAGCACAACGGTTCGCGGTCTTATTCGCAGTCGAACGCTGATGTCGTAAGCGCTCTACTAGAAGCATTTCCAGCAGCACTTGCAACAGTGAGTGAAAGCGGCAAAGCCTATCGACTCAGTGATTCGCTAAGCATTATCTTAGACGCAAGTAAAACAGGAAAATCACCCGCAATCCTCGCCTTCCAATTATTGCGTAGCGGTTCAGGAAATGTGCAGCAGATCTCGCGTTGTGTATTTGTTCCTGTCTCTGAAGCCTTGCTACACAAGGGCGTACAAGCACAAGAGCATTGGCAATTGCTGTGGAGAAGTGGACAAGAACGCTTCACTGGGCTTTGCATCAAAATGCTTGGCGACTTAGAAGTGGAGCGCAAAGATGTTGCTCCACAAGATGCACCACCCCATGCACGCAAAATTTTGCTTGAGCAAACCACACAAGCATGGGCCGAAAAAATGGGGCGCGAAGACTTGAGCCACCTATGGTTGAGCGATTCCGTAAAAACCTTGCTCGCTAAAATGAAATGGGCCGCAAAGCATTTTCCTGAATTTGAATTGCCTACCTGGACTGCTGAAGATTTTGAATTAATTCAAGATGAATTCACTGCGGGAATTTTCTTACAACGTGACTTAAATGATTCTCGCTTTCGAAAAATTGTAGAGGATTATTTCGGAACCCACATGCTCAATTGGCTGCACCGCACTTTACCCGACACGCTGCTTTTGCCCAGTGGGCGCATTGCTCATTACAGCTACTCTGAGCCCGAAGCTGGCCCCATTGAAATCAGCGCCCGCGTAGCTGATTTCTTTGGCGTGCAAGGAAAGCACACCATTGCGGAAGGGCGCATCGAAGTGCGCTACGATCTCTTAGCTCCCAATCGTCGCACCGTGCAAAAGACTTGGGATCTCACAGGCTTTTGGCAAAATACCTACCCCGAAGTGCGTAAAGAACTGCGCGGCCGCTACCCACGGCACCCTTGGCCCGAAGATCCGATGACTTTCGAGCAAAGTGTAAAGAGTAAAGTGTAAAGTTGGAAAAAGCATCTTAACAGTACAAGACACAACGGTGCGTGAGTCACGCGGAGGCACAGAAAAAGGCATGAGCGATTCATTAAATCTAATCCCACATGTGGTCATTGTCGTGATTCGAGTTCAGGACTTGTTCTGGATTCATCAACGCGCGACGAGTAAGCGAATCTATCCAAACCTTTGGGGAGTGGGGATTGGTGGCAAAGTAGACCCAGGAGAAACAGCAGACCACGCAGCAAAGCGCGAGCTTCTAGAAGAAA
>Ga0302287_10000134_pt1 | contig 50121 bp, 45 predicted proteins | sample III_Fen_E2_4_FD_200452 | JGI IMG/M metagenome (GOLD analysis project Ga0302287, IMG submission 200452) | Peat permafrost microbial communities from Stordalen Mire near Abisko, Sweden - III_Fen_E2_4 | ecosystem: Environmental > Terrestrial > Soil > Wetlands > Permafrost | place: Sweden: Abisko... | reverse complement strand
GGCAATGAAGCAGAAAAGCAACGATGACGGTGAAGCCTTGCTGCATAAGGGTTAGAAGTTGCGTTTTTCCCTAGCATCCCGCGCAACTTGTCCGCGAGTGTGCGTGCAAAAGGTCGGGAAAAATAGTTGAACACAGGGGGCTGTCGAGGAGCAGGGTAAATACGAGTGTAAAACGTAAAGAGATTCAACCGGTCGCCACCTTGTGGGTGGCTTTGCTCGAAGAAAACAGCTTCACACATCCCCCCGCACTTTCCACTTTACTCTTTACACTTTCATCTTGTATTTCCCTAGGAATCTGCCCCAGTGGGCAAGCTATTTTTTCAGGCCTTGTGAAATGGGATGCGCGGGCAATTTGCCTTTGCGCAAGGGACTGTGACCCGTATGGGCGCAGACTCTTTGGATGAACCAGCCGAAGAGGCTGCGTTCCATGAGCGAGCTTGCTTGCCATGGAATAGTGCCCGGTCCGTTGAGGCGAACAGATTCACCCACGACTTTACCTCAACGGATGCGCCCAATATGTTCCATGGCAAAAAAAAACAGCCACCAGCTGGCGGCATCTTTGGAATGAACAATGCGTGTGTGAGAAAAATATCTAGGCTACCTGCGGCACATGAAAACTTTCAAGTCCGTTGCTGCTTTCGCCCTGGCGGGTTACCCAACCGCAGTCATTGCGCAGGGCCTAGACGCCGTGCAATGTATAAAATGGTCGGAAATACGTCAGTATCGGCCAGATTTAATTTCGAACGCTCCTCTTGACATTTAGGAAGCTCTTTCTAAATTCACCCCCGCAATCGGCTCTGTAGCTCAGCTGGTAGAGCAGCGGACTGAAAATCCGCGTGTCAGCAGTTCAACTCTGCTTGGAGCCATGTATGAAGCCCCTACCAATCGGTGGGGGCTTCTTTTTTTGCCACCACCAACTCACTTCACGATTCCTATTTTACGAAACAATGGAACAAATCGACCAAACTCCGCGCGTTCGTAGCATCACTTGGGTGGGCATCTGGATTAACCTAGTGCTCAGCTCAGCCAAGATTTTTGCAGGCATTTTTGGAACCTCCAAAGCACTCATTGCCGACGGTATTGAAAGTGGCACAGATATCATCACAAGCTTAGTGCTCGTAGTCGGCTCGCGCTACTGGAGCGCCCCACCCGATGCCGATCATCCTTACGGCCACAGGCGAATAGAGACAATCATCACCTTGGGCATTGGCCTTGTGGTTGGGCTTGTCGGTGTATTGGTGATTCGTTCGAGCCTCATCAGTTTGCACGAGGGTATTGCAACGCACCCTAGCATCTTAGCTCTCGTTGTCGCTCTCATCTCGGTCATTAGCAAAGAGATGCTATTCCAGTGGTCTGCCCGCGAAGGCCGTAAAATCAAGTCTATGTCGGTAGTTGCCAACGCATACCATCATCGCTCCGATGCCATCGCAAACATTCCAATTGTACTCGCCGTGGGGGCCGCACAAATTTTCCCTGCGTGGACTTTCCTTGACGCTGTAGGCGCGCTGGTTGCTGCTGGTTTCATTTTGAAAACTAGCCACGAAATTATCTGGCCTGCATTGCGCGAAATGGTTGACACTAGCGCATCTTCCGAAGATCTCATAAAAATCACCGAAGTCGCACGATCCGTTACAGGCGTTCGCAATTTGCACGACTTACGCACACGCTATGTAGGCTCTAGTATCCACGTTGATCTGCACGTGGTTGTCGACCCTGAAATCACCGTCATGCAAGGACACTTGATTGGCGATGAAGTCACAGACCGCCTCAAGCAAGACATCCCCAATGTGATCGATGTCTTGATCCATATCGATCCTCGCGACGACATGTAACTTCTATTGTCGTTTACTGATGCTTGCGGCGGTGCATTTCCATGCGGATGCGTTGATAGAAACCGGGTCCAAAAAAGAGCAGGTAATTGAGCGATGCCACCAGCACATAGAGACGATATTCCCAGTCGCCCACAAGCAGCGGAACCAATATCATCAAGGTTGCAGAGAATAGTGCGACCCATTTGATTTTAACGGGCAACACGAAAAAAATGAGAATTTCGTAGTCGGGAACAAGTGTCGCCAAGGCAAAAAAGAACGTTGTTTCGATAAAGAGAAAACTATCGACAGGAACGCTAAAGAGCAGGGATGCGATCACAGTACTTAACCACGAGATCAAGAAGTATAAGGTGAGTTTGAATTCTCCCCATGCATGCCCGAGCGAACCCAACACGAAGTAAAGAAACCAGAGCACAAAGATCATCCAAAGATCTTGCGAAAGCGGAATGCAAAGGAAGGTGAATATGCGCCACACTTCACCAGCGAGAACCGCTTGTGGATCTAGCACAAGCTTTTGCACCATACTTGCGGCAGCAAATGGGTCTGAGCCCGCCTTGAACCAAAGGATAATGAATCCCATCGCTTGCAAGGCCACGATTAATAAGCCCAGATTGGGTATGGTTAGCCAACCAAATTTGCGTTCTGCTTTGTCGAGCCAGCGCGGTGCTTGAAGCAAAAAAATATCCTACCGATTATGGATTGAACGACGCAATAAAGATAGAACCAAATTGGAATTATCACGATAACTCCACCTTCCTCGTTTAGATGAGAAAGTACAAAATGAAAGTTAAGAGTTCTAAAGTAGAGAGCGGAAGAGGCGGCGTCTTGCGATTATTCAAGCACGAAAACGTCTCCAACTGAAAAAAAAGCACACACCTCTTGTTTTATTCTATACCGATCAGTATATTAACTGTATGGATAACCGGACAAAATTGCTCAGTACCGCTTGCAGACTTTTTGCAAATAAAGGCTATGATGCTGTAGGTGTCCAGGAAATTGTAGATCGCTGCGAAATCACAAAGCCAACCCTCTACCATTATTTTGGCAGCAAAGAAGGCCTTTTGAAAGCTATTCTCGACCAAGGGTTTCGTGAGCTTGAAGACGTACTTGATACTGTGGGTGAATACCAATATGACCTCCCAGGGCATCTCACCAAGATTGCAAAGACGTGGCTTTTGTTTGTACAGAAGAACCCTAATTTTTTTCGCGTTGAAATCTCGCTAGTCTATTTACCCGCAGAACATGCCGGTCACAAACTCGTAGTGGATGGCCAACACATGCTCTATGAGCGGGCACACAATCTATTCAAGAAAGCCTCCAAAGAGCACGGCAATATGAAGGGGCATGAATCCATTTTAGCCTTGAACTGGATTGGACTATTGAACCACTGGTCTACGCTAACCCTCGAACATTTACCAAATTTCCAGAACCAACAATTGAACCAAAGCATCCGCAATTTCCTCTATGGAGTATTCTCATGATCGCAAGAACAATCCGCATACTCAATTACACGATAAGCCGATTAGTGCTTATCTGTCTGCGCATCTTTCTCCCTTTTTTTGGCATAGAACTATACCTACCGGTATGTATATAAAGGTAAACAAAACAGGAGTAACCCAATGACTACGCAAACCATCAAGACAGTCTACCACCTCTTTCCTCTAGGGGCTATTGGCAACCGCGAAGTCGAGTCTTTGGAAGAATGGATTCCCCAGGCTTTGAGGCTCGGCTGCAACACTCTCTTACTTGGTCCCGTATGGGACTGTAGCGCACACGGCTATGACATTCGCGACTACGATAAAATTCATCCAAATCTTGGCAACAAGCAACGCTTGGCCGCTGTCCTTGCAAAATGGAAACGCGCAGGATTCGGAATCCTCTTCGACGCCGTGCTCAACCATTGCGGACGAAACTTTCCGCCCTTTGTAGATCTGTGCAAGCACAAAGAGCAAAGCATGTACAAGGACTGGTTCAAAGAAATTGATTTTAATGGTAATACGCCTTGCCAGGATGGCTTCTCCTATATGGCTTGGAACGGATGTTATGACCTAGTGACGTTTAACCATGCAAATCCAGAGCTGCGAGCATACCTCTTTAATGCTGTGAGGCTTTGGATCGAAGACTTCGATATTGATGGGTTGCGGCTCGATGCTGCCGATGTAATTGACACAAGCTTCCTCGCGGAACTCGCGAGCTTCTGCAAGAATAAGCGTCCCGAATTTTGGCTCATGGGCGAGATGGTACATGGCGATTACCGCAAGCTCCTGCAAAATGCAAGGCTTGACTCGGTCACGAATTACGAGATGCACAAAGGATTTTGGTCTAGCTGCAATGACGGAAATCTTTTTGAGATTGCGTGGAGCATGGAGCGACAGTTCGGTAAACAAGGAGTATACCGCGGCTCAAATCTTTTGCAATTCTTGGACAACCATGACGTAATGCGGATTGGCTCCCAGTTAAGCAATCGCGCCCACCTTTGGCCTCTGCACATTTTGCTTTTCACCGTGCCGGGAATTCCTGCAATTTATTATGGAAGCGAGGTTGGATGGTTAGGAGAGAAGACTCGGGATTCAGACCAGGCACTTCGACCGGCATTGATCCCTGCCAATCTTGCCGAAGGCCCCTACCCCGAGCTACAGGAATTCATTGCGAAACTAGCAAGGATCAGAGAAAGAACTAGTTTCCTCACCAGCGATTGCGTGAACAATCTTAAGGTCTGTGCACAGCAGTTCGCATTTGCGCGAGAAGACTCGGCAGGAAATTTGGGTGGCATTGTCGCGATTAATCTTGCGGCAGAAAAAGTAATGCTGCCGATTGTTATCCCTAGAGAACAAAGGCATCCTGGCCGTCATTGGGTTGATCTGCTCGATCCCTCCGAATCCTACTGCGAAGGAGACGATGGATTTTGTATTCGCATGAATCCTTGCTTCGGCTGCATCTTAGCGCCTTCTGCTAGCTCCGAACAACTCTGTTAGGGCATTAGCCGGTATAGAGCCAGATCCTTTTTACCTTATCTATATTTGACCCACTATGAAACGTACCCACAACTGTAATGCACTGCGTAAATCCGATATTGGTACCACCGTTTCCCTCGCGGGTTGGGTGGATCGTCGCCGCGACCTTGGCGGAGTTATCTTCGCGGATCTTCGCGATAAATACGGCAAGACCCAGGTGGTCTTTGATAATCCCAACGTTAATGAACTCGCCAACACCATCCGCAACGAATTTGTGCTGTGGATCAAAGGCACTGTGGTAGCTCGTCCTGCTGGCATGGAAAACGGAAAATTGGATACCGGCGCGATCGATGTGATGGTCACAGAATTAACCGTCTTGAACAAGGCTGAGCCTCCTCCCCTTGCCATCAATGACCATAATGAAGAGTGCAAGGAAAACGATGATCTGCGCCTGCGCTACCGCTACCTCGATTTACGCCGCCCATGGATTCAAAAAAATCTCATTCTCAAGAGCCGTTTTTTGGGTGCTGTGCATGCGTTCTTCCGCAACAATGGCTTCGAAGAAATCGAGACCCCTGTTCTTTGCAAGTCCACACCGGAAGGTGCCCGCGATTACTTGGTGCCAAGCCGTGTGAACCCAGGCACTTTCTACGCTCTGCCTCAGTCTCCGCAACAGTACAAACAGCTTTTGATGATCGCTGGTTTTGACCGCTATTATCAGATTGCAAAGTGCTTCCGCGATGAGGATCTACGTGCAGATCGCCAACCCGAATTTACCCAGATCGATGTGGAAATGTCTTTCGTTGAACAAGAAGATGTGATGGGTATGTTCGACAACTTCGTGAAGGAAGTAATGGCGAGCGTTTGGGACTTCCCTGCCCCAGAAAGCATTCCTCGCATGAAGTATGCAGAAGCCATGTTGCGCTATGGCTCTGACAAGCCCGATGTGCGTTTTGGCCTTGAGATTGCAGACGTTTCTGCCATTGCTGCATCGAGTGCTTTTGGCGTGTTCAAGAGTGTTGTCGCTTCGGGTGGCGTGGTGCGCGGCATTGCTGCAACTGGGTGCCTTGACTTTACTCGCAAACAGATCGAAGACCTTACCACCTACGTTGGTCGCTACGGCGCCAAGGGTTTGGTGTGGATGCGCGTTAAGGACGGTGGCGAAGTCGAAACGCAAGTAGGCAAATTCTTTACCGTCGATCAGCTCAACGAGCTTCGCGATGCTGTGGGTGCAAAGGCTGGAGACATGATGTTCTTCATCGCTGGCCCAGAAAAAATGGCCGCTAACGCCATGGGTCAACTTCGTCTCGAAGTCGCTCGCATCAAGGGATTGCTCGATCCTAAGGTACGCAAGTTCTTGTGGATCACAGAATTCCCAATGTTCGAATACAGCGAGACCGAAGGCCGCTATATGTCCATGCATCATCCATTCACCTCACCACTTCCCGAGCATCTCGACATGATGCTCACCGGCAATCTCAAAGACTGCCTCGCGCAAGCTTATGACCTTGTGCTGAACGGCGTGGAGATCGGTGGTGGCTCAGTGCGTATTCACAATCCTGAAGTGCAAGAAAAGGTGTTCCGCTTGCTCGGCCTTACCGAAGAGCAAGTCAAGACCAAGTTCGGATTCTTTGTCGATGCATTTAAATATGGTGCTCCTCCCCATGGTGGTTTGGCGCTTGGCCTCGACCGCGTGGTGGCTACCATGGAAGGTCAAGATTCCATTCGTGACTTCATTGCGTTCCCCAAGAACACATCAGCAAGCTCTCCAATGGATAACTGCCCATCACCAGTGGATCCAGAACAATTGCACGAAGTTCATATCACACTGAATTTGATGAAGAAAGACGAGAAGAAATAAACTCTACTTCCTTCCTCTAATTACTGAAAACCAGGGTCTTAGGATCTTGGTTTTTCCCTTTTTGGTATACTACTCTTATGGTTGGATATTTCTCTCAGCACATTTCCAAACTTTATGCAGACAAGTCGCTATTGACTGTAATGAAGGCGAAGGCGCTATTCTTCACTCAAGGCTTCTCGATATTAGCCCTAATCGCCACCATGATCGTTGACATGAACGACGGCTCTGGCACTATGCTTGAAGCTGTCATTTTTAACATGGCCATTGTCCCCATTCTGCTTGCAGGCATGTTTGAGGTGTACACAGGACATTTTCAACGTGCGGGTTCATGGGTAATCCTCTGCATTGCAATCACCTTGTGCGTAATCAGTTGTATGGTCGGAATAGGGCCCAATAAGACCCTCTTCTTTGAATCCACGGTGCAATTTTTTGGAGCCGTAATCGCTGCGAGCGCTTTATTTGCAACCCGCAGGATAGTCAAAGTAACCACTGCAATCTTGCTCATTTTCATTCCCCTCTACTGGCTGATTTTCTGCAATCAGCTTCCTCCCGAACCACGCAAACTATCCTTCACCTTAATGCTGTTTTCAGAGATCGCCTCTTTATTGATAGCGATTATCACTTATGCTTTGTCTGTTCTATCTGAAAGTGCGCTTAAAAATATTCAGCAACAACTGCACACCAACATTGAGCTTAACGAGAAACTAGAAGAGCGAGTCAAGGAACGCACGCAAGAATTAGAAGAAGCACGCAACGCAGCAGAGAACGCCACCTTGGCCAAGAGTGAATTTCTTGCGAACATGAGCCACGAAATCCGCACGCCTCTCAATGGTATTCTGGGTATGGCGCAACTCATGTCGAAGAAGCCTTTACCCGAAGAAGAAACCGAATTTGTGCAAGTCATTCTTGACTCCGGACGTCATCTATTATCGGTAATTCAAGATGTGCTCGATTACTCCAAAATCGAAGCAGGTCGCATGGAAATAGATTGCGCTCCAGTCCAATTAGATCAGCTCTTGAGCAGCGTTCGCAATGTGATCGAATCTCGCGCAACAGAGAAAGGACTCACCTTCTCAATCAAACAAGATCCTCAATTACCGGTTTGGATTCTCAGTGATGAAGTCCGATTGCGCCAGATTCTTATTAATCTCGCAGCGAATGCTATCAAGTTTACGGAAGAGGGTGGCGCAACTCTTGAAGTGAATCAAGTTGCCTACGAAGGAAATTCGGCCACACTTTGTTTTCGCATGTGCGACACGGGAATCGGCATGAACCCCGCAACAATTTCCCGCATCTTTGAGCGCTTTATCCAAGCAGATAAAACCACTACGCGTCGCTTTGGCGGTACGGGGCTTGGGCTTGCAATTTCTCGCAATCTGTTAAAGCTCATGGGCAGCGATATTCAGGTTTCAAGTGAAGTTGGCAAGGGTTCGGTTTTTGAATTCACACTCAATCTTGCCGTATTTCGCCCTACAAACCGCAAGGCTCTGTCTCTTGAAGTGGGGGCAGAGCAATCGATTGAAGGACAAGGCAAACGCATCCTTGTGGTCGAAGACAATCCGCTGAACATGAAGCTAGCGGTTCGCTTGCTCACCAGTCTTGGCTTTAGCGCAGATACTGCTGAGAATGGAAAGCTCGCCTTGGATTTGCTCAAGCAAAACGATTATGTGATGGTTCTGATGGACTGCCAAATGCCGATTCTCGATGGCTTCTCAGCCACGCGAGAGTTGCGAGGTTGGAAAGATAGCGCAGTGCCGATGGAAGCTCGCGCCTCCTTGGTAACCGTCATCGGTGTAACTGCAGATGCTTTGCGAGGTTCCCGTGAAGCATGCCTAGAAGCTGGAATGGATGACTATTTGGCCAAGCCATTTCGGATAGAGCAATTCGAATCTTTGCTGAACCGTTGGATGTATTAGCCTTGGTTGATGAGCAAAATAATCACACCCCCTCCCTTTTTGCGCGGTGAATATATATTTTGGACACACTGAAACTACGGAGTCCATCATGTCATTTTCGCAAGTATGCAAAGTCCTTTCCATGGTTGCCATGTTAGCCCTCTTCTCTGGTTGCGCGGGTTCCAAGAGCAGTTCCGCAGAATCAGGTTCCGGCGAGTCTGGCTCTGCGGTCTCATCTGAAGGCTCCGCAGGTGGTTCGCAAGCATCGGGTTCAACATCAGCCAAAGCCGCTCCTCCTAAAGAAGACGTGGACTCAGCCAAGGTGAAGAAAGCTCAAGACGCGGCTCTCGATCAAGAAAAAGACAATCATGAGATCCGCCATCAAATCTTTGATGCTAAGAACAAGCTTGGCATGCCTACAGATCAGTCTGCACAATAGTTTTGAAGCAGGAGCGTCCTATCTCCACGCCTATTCCGACCGATCAACGCTACGCTCTCAGCGATGATTTGAAGCGTCGAATCGCAGGTGATGGTGACGCAGTCTTTCAGGCTATAGAAACTCGCTTTGGCGTAGAAATTTTATCAAGACTTCCCGGCCTTACAATCCGCTCCCTAGATCACGGTGACGTGCAGGGGGCGATTCTTTTTTTAGATCAGTTGAAGCTGTCAATTCATCGTGGTGCGGACTTAGATGTTGAGCGCATACGGCAAATGCTAAGCGATTCTTTGTCCCTCAATTCATACGCGCCAAAAGCAGAATCTCGTAGCGATCAAAACTCTGATCTTTCAGATGTTACGCCTTGGTCTGATGCTAGCCTTAAACCAATTCTCCGCAACCGATATGGGCAACCAGTTCAAGCGAAGACAGCCAGCCAAGCTCAACTTGTGGATGCCGTAGAACAGAATGATCTCGTCTTGGTCAATGGACCCGCGGGCACAGGAAAAACATTTCTTGCCGTGGCTTTAGCGGTGAGCTATCTCGAAGAAAAGCGCGTCGAACGCATTTGTTTAGTAAGGCCCGCAGTTGAAGCCGGCGAAACGCTCGGGTACTTACCTGGCGATCTTAAAGAAAAAATTGCCCCCTACTTGCGCCCCATGTACGATGCCCTAAACGAGTTGTTGCCTCCCGAAAAAATGCAGCGCTACCATGAGCAAGGGCAGATTGAAGTCGCACCTTTGGCATACATGCGTGGCCGCACACTCAAGCGCGCATTCATTATTCTTGACGAAGCACAAAACACCACCATTCCCCAAATGAAAATGTTCTTGACTCGTTTAGGCTTACGCTCCAAAGCAATCGTCGCTGGGGACAGCTCTCAATCCGATCTCGATGCACGTCATGCTTCGGGCTTTGCGCATTCTCTCGATATTCTGAAAGGCGTTGAAGGGATTTCCCAAATTCAATTCCAAGCTCGCGATGTTCTTCGCCATCGTTTAGTGCAAGATATTCTTACTGCCTATGAAGAAGCGTGATGAGGAACTTTTATGAAAAATGATCGCATCGTGCAATTCATCGCAGGGTGGCTGGTGCTAGCCATCTTTGCGATTGCGCTTTTTCCTCATCGCGACTTAGTAATCCAATCTGATATTCCGCGACAAGGTGTCGTATCTTCGCGTGCTTACATCGCTCCCATTTCCTTTGATGTTCCCAAATCTCCAGCGCAGCTCAAAGAAGAGCGCGAACTCGCAGAAGCAAAAGTCAACGCAGTATTTGAATTCAACAACGATGCCACCGCACGCATCCTTAACGAATTTGAACAAGCGATGCATAAGATTGCGGACTACGGCACCATCAAAGCTCGCATGGCACAAACCAATTCCAACACCGAATTGCAGAGTCTAGCAACACAGGCCAACAATATTCAGCAAGAGCTTTCGCACCGCTTAAGCGTCACTGCGATTCACCATCTTTCCCTACACCCAGGTGCCCGCGATACTTTGCGGCAGGCCTTTGTGCACCTTATGAACGAAGGTGTTTCCGAACTATTGCTCGCCTCAACACCAAGGCAAGTGACACTCTACCAAGAGTTTCACAATCTTTCCGAAGTCAAGTCTCTATTGTATACCAAGCAAGATGTTTCGCTGACTCGCAATGGCCACGAGATGGATATCAATGTCTCGCGCTTACGCCCACGGGAAGCGGTGATCGAAGATGCGTTTGCAAGTATTCAATTGGTTGCAGTGAGTTCTCAAGGGCTGCAAAGTGCTTTCTACGAAGCTCTGCACGCATTTGTTGAGCCCAACGTTTTTTATCTCGACAAAGAAACCGATAGTCGTCGCAAACTTATGGCCGAGCAGGTCAATCCCTCCAAAGGCGTGGTTGTAAAAGGCATGGAGATTGTTTCTCCAGGATCTATTGTCACGCAAGATGCCGTAGAAAAATTACAGGCTTTGCAGCAAACCCTCCAGCAAGAAGATGGAAAGCGATCCAAACTCACATCAGGTTTTGGACAGGCCTTGTTTGTGTTAGCACTAACCATTCTCTTTTGTTTATACCTACTCTCCCAAAGCACCAAGGACTTTGGCAAGATCTCGCACTTCTGGGCGATCATCTGCGTGCATCTCTTGCAGATCGTGGCTTTTTTTGGCAACGATCTTTTAATTCAACATCTGCAACGGCAAAATTCATTCCTCCCCGAGGGCACTGATTTCATATGGCTTCAACCCTTTATCTTAGCCCCTGTTCTCTGCACGGTTCTCTTTCATTTTCGCGTAGGATTGGTCTCTGCAATATTCACCTCGGTACACTTAGGAATGCAGGCAAGCTATGATTTAACGGTGACTATTTCAGCGTTCTTCATCTGTTGGGCCACCATCTTATTCTTGCATCAAATCCGCTATCGCTATCACTTCATTTTATCGATCATTCTTGGCGTAGTCGTCACAACAATCTCGCTAACAGTCACGCTTCTTCTGCGCAATCGCTTGGGCTGGACAGACTTTTGGCCCGAAGGTTTGCTGGGGACAATCAATGTCCTCACCACCGTTTCGATTTGCTCACTCCTGCTGATCCACATTTTTGAAAAAGGATTTAGTGTCACAACGAATTTGACGTTAATGGAACTTTCCGACTTCAATCATCCCGCGCTCAAGCAATTATCGGAACGCGCTCCCGGCAGTTTTCATCATAGCATCATGGTTGGAAACCTTGCAGAAAAAGCGGCGACTCGCGTTGGAGCGAACCCCTTGCTCACGCGTGTAATATCACTTTATCATGATATTGGAAAATCAGAGCGCCCCGCGTTCTTTACGGAGAATCAGAAGAAAGGCGAAAACCCTCATGATCTGTTAGATCCCCAAATGAGTGCAGCCATCATTCGCGACCATGTAGTACAAGGGCTCCGGCTTGCCAAGGAATTTAAAATTCCAGATCTTATTGCAGCAGGCATCCCCGAACACCATGGCGATAATGTCATCCATTACTTCTACCAGAAAGCCAAGGATAAGAATCCTGGGCTAGAGATTTCAGCGGAAGCATTTAGCTACCCAGGCCCGCGTCCACGCAGCAAAGAGACCGCTCTAGTGATGCTCGCAGATGGAATTGAAGCTACGTCAAGATCCATGGAGGATCCAGATGCAGCTCATCTTGCAAAGTTGGTTCAAGATGTCATTCAAACTCGTTTACAACAAGACCAGCTGCGTGAATCGGGCTTATCTATTCATGACCTCGAAGAAATTGAAATTGGGTTTCTACAAAGCTTAGAAGGGATGTACCACACGCGCATTCAATATCCCGAAGGCGTATTCCTCACAACGCAACAGCCTGCTGTGGGAAAATAAAAAGCGGCGAGTTGCGGGAAAAAAAATATCGGGCGGCTATAAGCCGGGTTCTGTACCCATTGCTGGGCGATGACCATCTCTCTCGAACTACTGTTGCCAGTAGCCTCTAGCAACCTACCCGGAATCTATCTCGACGAGTCGCCGACGCTTCTTGCGAAGCAGATCCCTGCTTGGTCTTGCACCAGATGGGGTTTACCATGCCGTCCCTGTCACCAGGAACGCGGTGAGCTCTTACCTCGCCGTTTCACCCTTACCTAACCTTGCGGATAGGCGGTTTATTTTCTGTGGCACTTTCCACCAGTTGCCTGGCCTGGCCGTTAGCCAGCATCTTACTCTGAGGTGCCCGGACTTTCCTCTGCCCCTTGCGGGTCAGCGGCCATCCACCGCGCCGATACTCGTGCAAATTAGAAAAAGACCGCCCCCGAAACGGAAGCGGCCTAAAATGCGTTGTTTGATAAGCTTTGCTCAGAGCCCTAAGGCTTTACGAACCTTAATCACCACACCGAGCGTGTCATAGAAAACTTCATCGGGACTATTGGCACCGTTAATACGAGTGATCTTATCAGCGGGATATTCGTCGAGCACCGCAGCGGTCTTTGCCTTGTATTCAGCCAAGCGCGCACGCACAATGGATTCATCAGCATCGTCTTTACGACCTTCGATCTTGGCGCGACTTTGCAACCGTGCAACAATAATATCATCGTTAGGAATATCGAGAACGAGGAGGTGTAAAATGTCTGTGATGGGAGCAATTAACTTCGTCTGCAAAGGTGTGCGAGGCATACCATCAAGAAGCAAAATATCCTTGTCTGGATTGAACTTGTTGGTGTCCACGAGACCCGCAAGATAGCGGCCAAAAATCTGCATGGTCACTTCGTCTGGGACAAGCTTTCCGGCACTACTATACTGCGAAACAAGTTTTCCACTTTCACTTGAAGCAGCAAGTCCACGGAAGATATCACCGGTAGAAAGATGCTTAATACCCGTTGTTGCAGCAAGCTTCACACCCACAGTTCCTTTACCACAACCCGGAGGGCCAAAGATCAGAAAGGACTTGTACAGCATTGATTCTCCAAGTTTGAGTGCCTGAATTAATATACTTAGTTTAGCGATTTTTTATCCAATATGGAAGAGTCATTTGTGCGTAATTTACATGCATTAAAGCCACAGCCATCATGGCCAACCAATTCCATAGACCATCCCCGCGTTACCGCTGTGATAGCAACGAATGCAAGGCATTTGCATATCGTATGGGTGGTGGAAGAAACCGAGCAAACATTCCGAGCAGAGGTGCACGAAGATGGGGGGCCTTGTTGGCAGGATTCATGTGTTGAACTTTTTGTTTCGGCTCTCGATGGAAGCGATGATTACTGTAACTTTGAATTCAATGCGCTAGGATTTTGCCTTGCCGCATGTGGGCCCAATCGCCATTCTCGCACAACACTAACACAAGAGCAATACGCATTCATAAAACGCACCCCCACACCGATTATTTTCAAGCATGATTTGCTGCATTGGAAATTAGAAGTGAGCATCCCTGCTGAGCTATTGAAAGCAGGAGCAAGCGACGATCTACGTATTATGGATATCCGAGGGAATTTATACAAGTGCGGCGATAAAACCCTGGCACCCCATTGGCTCAGCGCATTTCCTATCGACACTCCTCAACCCGATTTTCACAGACCAGAATTTTTCAAGATTTTCCGGTAATCGAGACTGTGATTTGCGTTTTAAATAAATGCGATTACACGGTCGCGAAAAGCTTCGGGGATTGCGGTCTTTAAGCGGTTTAGAATATGTTTGCGGCCGTACTTCATGGAGAAGTGCTTTAAGATAATTTGCTTCGCTTTAATCTGATCGCCCATTTCTTCGAGGGCGCGCACAACTTCTTGCAGGTGTGTGTGGCCTTTCTTGCGAGCCATTGCAAGCTCATCGTTTTCGATGAAAGTGCTTTCAATAATCAGCGTTTCACTGTCCCAAATGTGTGCTTGGTCAAAGAGCGTATCACCAATGCAGTCTGCGATGTAGGTCACTTTGGGCTCAATCACTTCGCGAGTAATATCCACACCGTCGCGTTTGAGCTGAATGATTTCAGGGCTTGCGAGTCCAACAAATTCATCGCGCAGCTTGCGTTTGTGCAAAGCCACAGTAAAGCCTTGCGAAGGAATTGAATGCCGCACAGGGAATGCGCGGAACAGCAAGTCGGGACGGTACTCCATAGGGAGCCACTCGCCGGATTTGGTGGAAATGAGATGGGGCAAAGTAAAGCGACTTTCGGAAACACCTTCGAAGATGGCCTCAGACTTCACCCACTGGCAAGCGTTGGCGTATATGGCTTCGGGGATGTAGTAAGCTGCGGGGCGTTCTATGCCAATCATCTTGCGCAATGAGTCGTGGCGCATTAGACAGCGGCTATGGTCACCATGTGCATGAGTCAAAAATACGTGGTTCAAACTCACTGCCGAAAGAGGACATTCACCCATATCAAAGCAAAGATCTAGCTCAGGAATTTGGATATAAGAACTTAAACCAGAGATCGCAAAGCCACTGATGGTATAGCCTGAACACTCCACGGAAATTTGCCGTAGAGCATTGTGATGCGAATTGATCTCAGGAGAGAGCGAACTGTCGTTTAAATTCGGTTGGAGAGGCAAAAAGTTCTTCCCGCGAGCGACTTAAGATTTCGGCAGGGTCAGGTTGTACAACCTCCCAGCAACCGCGATCCACTTCCGACTCGAGTTGTCCCGCTGCCCAGCCGGAGTAGCCAAGGACGATGCGGGTGGTTTGCGATGCGAATAAATCCAAGATCGGCAGGGGTTCACTGTCAGCCACACTACGCAGCCAGACTCCAGGAAAAATCTCGGGAGCATCGGGAAAATGCGAGGCGCCGATTTCCAATATTTGCACAAGATCTTCTTGAACTGGGCCGCCGAAAAAGAAGCGAAAAGGCTTGCGTTCTTTGGACTTAAATCCAGAGAAAACCTCATCGATTGGGATGCGCGCGGAATGGTTAATCGCAAGGCCAAAAGAGCTCTGTTCACTATGCTCAGCAAGAAAAATCACCTTGTCCTGGAACCAAGATCCGTCCAGTAGAGGTGTCGCTAGCAGAAAGCAGCCTTGCGCAGGTAAAATCATGGTTTCATCTCCATGAGCTAATATAGCTTTCAGCCATTTTTTAGAGCAGAAACACGACGAATCGCCGAAATTTGGTGATTAATGCCAACAAGGATATGCAGGTATTCAGATTCAAAGACTTACATCGACGTTAACTCTTACACTATGGAGTCGGTAGTACGATCCGAAATGACTGAATAATCTGTTCTTTCACAACGATTGAACCAGATAAGGTATCTGCAGTCCAGGTTGCTCCGTCGCTGACTCCACCAGGTGTCGTTAAGCGTAAAGAACAGGTTCCGTTGTTGCTGGATAAATCAATTCGGTTACCGTTGGCTACAGAGCAAATGGACTGGCTCATGCTAGTGATTGTCACAGGAAGTCCCGACAATGAGCTTGGGCTTAGTGTAATTGTTGAGCCTTTGTATTTTGTATCAGGAATGCTTACTGATATTGTGTCTCTTAAAATTAGCAAGTCCACATTAGCCACGGGGTCAAGCAGCAGAACGCCGGGATCAGGATCAGGGTCGAGAAGCTCCACAGATACGGATGTGTCTTTCCACGATGTTGATGCTGGGTTATAGTTGGAATCACCAGGCTGGATCGCGTAAATGATACAGAGTCCATCTTGCTTCATCGTGACCACAGAATCTTTCACAGAGCAGTTAACTGCAGGGGCTACAGAAAATTTTAAAGGCAATCCTGATGAAGCTTTCGCGATGTATGGATCATCGCAAGGTTCAAGATTAATCATCGTTGGTTGACAGAGGGGAGCACTCGAAATCACATAAATTCCACCTGTGGCCGAAGAATGCTCATCCCCTCCACTTGTTGGATTAAAATAATTAACCCGACCAAGAAAATATTCATACCAGCCAACAAATGAAACCGTCTGGTTAGCCTTTTGGATCGTCAGGTCTAAGTCTCCGATCAGGCTAAAGTAATTGGATGAGTCTGTGGGAGTAAAGGTTACCGAATAGTTTCGGATACCAGCCGAAGGAATAGAGTCTTTACTCTGCCAGCTATATGTACCCAAGCCGATGCCTCCAATGATGTTTGCGGCAAATAAGGGTTGACCGTAAGTAATCTCTGTGCTTGAGGTTGGCCATGTCACCGTTGGAACAGCCTTGGTGATAGTTGCTGCAATGCTATCCTTGCCTGCAACAAAGGAGTAGCGATAGGACTGTGCACCAGTCAGCTTATTCGAATATTGGAAAACCACGTTGCTTGCCTTGGCTACGTTTGCATCATTGTAAAGTGCCGACGTTATAGATGCATTAACAGTATCAGTTCCCACAATCCCAACGAGCAAGTAATTCGTATCCTGTTTCAGGGTTGTAGTGGAGGTTGTTCCGTCATAAACCTTGGTGACGCCATTCTTGTGTGCGAGGGTAAGTGGCTTGGGCTGAACCAGAAATGTGGTGGTGGCGCTATCCGGATTATAGCTATCGCTTCCGGCCTGTGTTGCTTTGAGGGTACACGAACCAACATCCAGAATCTTGACGGTGTTATTTATGGCGCTACAAATGAGTGGAGTAACCGAAGCCAGCAAGGCTGTTAAACCAGAGGAGCTTGATACTTCAATTACAGTATCACCGTCACCATAGGTTTTATTTGCAATGCTTGGTAGGCTTAGGTTTTGCAGACGGCTCTTCATGAACACCTTGATGGAATCATTGACAGAGCTCAGTTGTGTGCTGATAGTCGTATCCGACGAAGACGAAGAATCGCTTCCGACCATAAACCATCCCATGTTCCACAACGCCTTGTCGAAGTTGACTCGAAGCGAGAGCGTGGTACCAGGCAGAAGGTAGCTAGGCCCTTGATAAAGGATTGAACCGGCATTGCTCGGAATAAGAAAGGGCTGGATTTTGGAAAGGACAATGGTGTGGTTTGTGGTGTCCAACATATCTAAAGCAAACTTTCCAATTACCAAAGAATCCTGTATAAGAGTGAGTGTATCAATGCTTGCCGAGGCTTCTTTTGCGAGAGCTGTCTTCGCTGAGCCTTGAACTGCGTTTGCTGTAATATGACTTGCAAAACTTTGGATGCAAAAGCTTTCTGTGTGACCTGACGCAGAAATCCTTACAATCCACACACCGTCTGGAATTTGTCCGAGTTGAATGCTGTGGGTTCCTGCAGAGAGGTATCCAGAAAACGGAGTCCGCAGATTTTTACCAAGCAAATTGAAAATTTCTGCGCGTACTTCACTTGGATTTGCCAAGTTCAAAACCGCCACGCTGCCTATGAATTGAATCTGTCTGTTGCTTTGGGCAGGAGCTTGAATAACGGTGGGGAGGTTAAAACTCCAGATTCCATTGGAATCGCTAGTTGCAGAATAGTTAGAAACCTTCAAGGTGACATTGGATACACGGCTCCCATACTGATCCACAAGCATTCCACCGATCGTTTGACCAAAAGACATTGTGGCAAAGGCGACAATCAAGAGGGCTTGTCTGAGTGTAAACATCGGCTCTCGCTCCTATTCCTAAACAAACTTGTTCAATTCTTCGCTGACAATTGAAGTCGCCCAAACTAGAAATTTTATTCTGCTGGTCTTTTCTCTGGAAGCAACTCGCTTGAAATCCTAAGTTTTCGATGCTCCCTATTGCGCGCGGAAATCGATTATTCTAGTTTGGAATATATCGTTGTTTTTAAGGGGTTTTATGAACCGTTACGACCTTGTCCTTTTGGGTTTCATTCAAGAGAAAGATTCCAGTGGCTACGACATTATCACAACCATTCGCAAACGCGAGTTGGATCGTTGGGCAAAGATTAGCACCTCGACGATCTACAATAGGCTTACGCGTCTCGAAAAGAACAATTCCATCACAGGTCGTTCGGAACGAGATGGTAATCGCCCTGAGCGCACCACCTACACAATTACCGACAAAGGCCGCGAGCTTCTGAAAAAAGAAGTGGTAAAGCATTTGATCGGTTTCAATGATGATCCACGTACTTTGGGCTATGCATTCCTTTATGGCACAGATCCTATTGAGGTTGCACGCACTCTCGAAGCACATGGGAAAAAGCTTGAACGCGAAATCGACGCAATCGATATCATGATTAATGAGGAGCCCCGCCCAACCTTGTATGAGGGTGGCCCATTCCTGAACTGCATGTCTCGCGATCACATGGCGGTGGAACTTAAATACACCCGCGAAGCCGTGAAGATTCTACGCGACCCAGCACGTTCTAAGAAGCTAAATGGTTACTTCTTCATGAACTTTGGTAATCGAGAATTCCAACGGTAAATACAAATTGAGAATTGAGAGATGAAAATTGAAAGAGAAAATTCTCTGATCAAGATTCCCTTTCTGAAAAACTCTCAACTTTCAATTTTCAATTCTCAACTTTTACCTTTCATCTTTTTCAAACCCTCACTCTCAACGGAGATCAAATGTCAAAGTACGGTTATTTCGATGATGCGAAAAAAGAATACGTAGTCACCAATCCGGCGACTCCCATTAAGTGGTGCAATTATGTGGGCACCTTGCAGTTCGGTGGCATTGTCGATACGACGGGTGGTTCCTTGATTTGCAAGGGCGATCCAGCCTTGAATCGCATCACTAAGTACTTGGCATGGATGCCGAACTCTGACTTCAAGGGTTCCACCATGTACATCCGAGTCAAAGAAGCGGATGGCAAATTCACGATTTTCTCACCATTCGTGACACCTACTCTCACTAAGCTTGACAAGTGGGAATGCCATGTGGGTTTGAGCTATAGCCGTTGGATTGTGGAGCATCACGGTCTGCGCATTCAGATCACCGTATTTGTGCCAACCGGTTCTTCGACTTTGCTGCAAGACATTCAGATCACCAACATTTCTGGTGCTGCACAACAAGTTGATGTGGTGCCTGTTTATGAATTCTCACACTTCGATGCGCTGAAGCATTTGACTAACGCGGACTGGGTGCCTCAGACCATGACTCTCAAGGCACACAAGGAATCCACAGGTCATGTGGTGCTTGAGCAATATGCGTTTATGAAGCGCGACTTCTGCGTGAACTACGCAACCGCAGACAAGCCAATCGCAGGCTTCGAAGGCGATCGTCGCGTGTTCTTGGGCAATAACGAGATGGGTTCTTTTGCGCATCCTCTTTCCCTCGATAACGAAAAACTTTCTAACTCAGAATGCGTGCGCGGTGATAACCTCGCTGCTCTCATGATCTCCGCCGGTTCACTCAAGGCTGGAGAGACTTTCCGCACGGTCACACAACTTGGTCAAGAGCACGATCTCAAGGCTGCTCAGCCTGCGATTGAAAAGTATCGCAACCTCGCCAACGTAGATGCGGCCTTTGCAGAACAAGCTGCTTTCTGGGACACTTATCTGAAGGCAATTCAGGTTAAGACTCCCGATGCATCTTTCAACTCCATGATCAACGTGCACAACCCACGTCAGTGCCACACCACCAAGAACTGGTCGCGCTATTTGTCGTTGTACCAATTGGGATATGGCTCGGATCGCGGTATCGGTTTCCGCGACAGCTCACAAGATCTGCTTGGAGTAATGAGCCACATGCCCGAAGAAGCTCGTTTGCTTGCGGAGAATCTTCTTTCCGTGCAGAGACGTGATGGTTCGGCCATGCATCAATATTTCCCTTCTACCATGGAAGCGAACGAAGGTGATGCTCGTGAAAAGGAAGACCGTCCTAAGTTTTATGGTGATGACCATTTATGGATTGTGCTTACTGTCGCAAGCTATCTCAAGGAAACAGGCAACACGAGTTTCCTCGATAAGAGCATTGCTTTCTACGACAAAGACAAGCATTCGGGCAAAGCACTTGAAGCGGGCTCCGTGTGGGAACATCTTTGCCGCTCGCTGCGTTTCACTTGGAACAACCGCGGACAGCACGGCCTTCCTCTGCTTGGCTTCGCAGACTGGAACGACACGGTGAACTTGCCTACAGGCGCAGAGTCTTTGTTCAACGCAAATCTGTTTGGCAAGGCGCTCAAGGAAGCGATGGATATTGCAGAAGCCACGGGCAAATCCGCAGAGTCCAACGAGTTCCGCAAGTACTACGACGAGATGAAAAAAATTGTCAACGACACATCGTGGGATGGCGAATGGTGGAAGCGCTGGTTTGATGATAAGGGCAAACCAATTGGATCGAACGAGAACCAGTACGGTAAGCTCTACACCAACGGTCAATCATGGCCTGTGATGTCTGGCTTTGCAGAAGGTGAACGCGCAGTTAAGGCTTTGGATTCTGTAAACAAGCACATGAATACCCGCAATGGGATCAAGCTTTCTTGGCCAGGTTACACGGGCTTCGATCCACATCTTGGTGGAGTCTCGACCTATCCTCCAGGAGCGAAGGAAAATGGCGGCATTTTCTTGCACGCGAATCCTTGGGTAATGATTGCGGAAACGATTCTTGGCCGTGGTGAACTTGCGTTCCAGTACTACAACCAAATCAACCCTGCAGCAAAGAACGAAATCCTCGATGAGTTTGAATCTGAGCCATACTGCTACCCACAGAACATCTTGGGCGATGAACATCCCCAGTTTGGCTTGGGTCGCAACGGTTGGCTTTCGGGCACTAGCTCTTGGACCTACCAAGCAGCGACACAGTGGATCTTGGGCGTTCGCTCAAGCTTCCAGGGTCTCGTGGTAGATCCTTGCATTCCTAAGGCTTGGGACGGTTTCGAAGTCACGCGTCTGTGGCGCGGCGCGACCTACAAAATCACGGTGAAGAACCCAACGCACATTTCCAAGGGCGTGAAGTCGATGAAAGTCGACGGCAAGGCTGTGGAAGGCAATGTGGCTCCCGTGTTCACTAGCGGTGAGCATATCGTTGAAGTGATCATGGGCTAATCGTTTACACGAATTAAAAAATGCGCGGGCGTTTTGCTCGCGCATTTTTTTGTGCAAAAAAATGCTACGAGACTTCTTGTTTGCCAAAGAGCGCAACGGCTGTGCGACCTACTTCACGCGTATCCCACCATGCAAAGCCGCCAGCGACAACGATGCCGAGCAGAGGGACTAAACGAAACAACCAGCGCCCCGACATGCGCTCCATAAAGCGAGCACCTACACCGCGTAGAAGGGCGTGCAAAGCGCGATTGGTGAGCTGAGATGTGAGTGCGCGTTGCCCAGCACGCACAAGAAATTCGCGGGCTATTTGCGTAGCAGCGTGGCGAAACAAACACCAAGCCATTTCTTCGCGCCGCAAGTACGTGACTTTGCCATGCACCGCCGCAATGTCAGCAACCAGCTGCGATTGGATGCGCCAAATATTAAGTAGGTCAGGGAAAATCGTGAGCAATCCGATGGGTCCACCAGGCAACGCAAGAGAACCACTTTGGATCGCAGCTGCGATGCAAGCCTTCTCGATCAAGGCATCGCTGACTAACGCAGGGTTATCGGACTTTGGGATCACAGAGTTTGGAATCGAGGTCACCAGCCCGAGAAGAACATCACCGGTCTTGTCTTGCATCCAACCTGTGACGCCCGCATGTTCTGTGGTGTGGTAATGTTCGTTCTGCTTCATGTCTAAAGGATACCAAAAATAGGGAATTATCGCGATATTTCCACCGTCCTGAAATAGGAGAGCTTCATCGCCTACAAGCCCCCTTTCATCATTTTTCACATAGCCAACGCAAACTCTTTTCTGTATCGTGAAAGAAAAGGAGACAACTATGCGTACAACAAATGAACTCATTGAAGAAATGCGCAGCCGCATCAAGGATCAAATCACTCTGGAACTTGAATCCGACTTACCCGATGTAAACTGCGCAATGACATCGCTTGACTATGCAAAGCATGCACTCGATAAGGTGTGGAGCGGAAATTCACCGGATGAGTTTATGCGCAGGTACATTCAGGTTCTCGAAAATCGCTTTAGCCGTTTGCTAGACGAAGACAGCGGCGAGTACGGCTCTGGCCGCGCAGCACTTGGTTTTGTGATCTATGCTGCAGAAGAGTTAAGTCCAAAGATTGCTCAAGCCGCATAACAAGCTTTATAAACAAAGACTCCTACTCAACGGTAGGGGTTCTTTTTTTTGCAAGATTGGCTTTCGCAGTCCCTTTATTTTTTGACTGCAAACGTGTATCTTAAGTTCAACAGTCTATGCATTTTTTGGAGCCAAAACATGAGCATGGAAAATGAAAATAAAGTGCGCGTAAGTCAAGACGACTTGCCCATGTTAGGCTTCTTGCCCGTATGGATTTATCACTCCATTTGCAAAGCTGCGATTCCCGAAAAACAATTCAGTAAATTTTCGTTAATCCGCACCATTGAACATAATTCAGAACAGGAATTAAAAGGCGTGGTGGGATTCTTCATGGGGTATTTAAAATTCAATTTGCATAAGCTTTTCGAGCTGCATTATCTTGATTTAGAAAAACCAGATTTTTCGAATATGGAAAAAGACTTGGTGGCTGGCATTGATCTTTTGCAAACGAGTTCTATTGAGCAGCCCGCATTCGAGGAATACCAACAGTTTCTGCGCGAATTTGCGGTTCGCTGCGCAGAAAATCCGTACTTAAAAACTGAACTCAGCGATGCACAGAAAAAAGCAATGCTAACCCAAGCTTGCCTTGTTCAGCGCATGCTATCTTAGAAACCGTCCTAGGCCAAGCGCCTCAAGGTTTTGGTATATTTTGCTTATGAAAAGTTTTCGAGATCGCTCTTTCAATTTTCGCTACCTAATCGTGATGGCTGTGTTCATTATTGTGGGTGCACTGCTGAATAATTTACGCCAGCCTGTAGAGCGCCATGTCGCTTGGATTGGTGGTCAAGAGATTTTGGCAAAGCCTGCACCGGAGGCCGCACAATGAGTCGCATTCTTTCAGCCGCATTTCTTGCACTCGCAATCACAGCTTTCGCTCTTGGCATATGCGAAATCTCTTTTTCCGACACCTTCTCTTGGACCACGGTTCTTGCAAAGCAATTTCCCAAGCTTTACCGTTATGGAGTTTGGATTGGCATTGGTGAATGTTTATTGTCGACATTCTTTGCTACTCTTAGCTGGATTTTTGATCGACGCTTTGCCCGCAAAGGCCTTGAAACCGCTTTCCGCCTAGGTTTGGGCGGCATGTTCATCACAGCGTCGCTCTTTAAAATTCACGATCCACATGGTTTTGCAGTGCTCGTCGCGCAATATCAATTTCCTTTGTTACCCCATGACTTTGTGAACTTGTTCGCTTTGTTCATGCCCATGGCAGAATGCTTGTTCGGCATTGGCCTTATCATCACTCCATACACGCGTGAAAATGCAACGCTGCTTTTTGTGATGTTCCTTGCTTTCATTGTGGCTCTAGCTAGCGCACTCTATCGCGACTTAGGCATCACCTGCGGGTGCTTCGCATTAGAAGGTGCACAAGATAAGTCTGAAGCATGGACATCACTAGTGCGCGACGTGGTTCTGCTTGGCCCTTGCTTCTGGCTCACGCGAATCAAAAATCGTAGCCTACTACGCTTGTGGCGTAGTTAGCAAAGGATCATTCGAGGGCTTCATATTCCCCTTGTAAGCGGCCTCCAAAAAGCTTAGATAGTAGAGAGGAGGTCCTATGTCACTCATGGACAAAATCAAAGCCGAATTTATCGACATCATCGAATGGAACGATGATTCTCCTGACACTGTCGTATGGCGCTTTCCGCGTTACCAAGATGAAATCAAGCAAGGTGCGCAGTTGACCGTGCGTCCAAGCCAAGTGGCAGTCTTTGTGAATGAAGGAAAAATTGCCGATGTATTTGAGCCAGGCATGCATAGGCTTGAAACTCGCAACCTCCCTATCCTTTCGACCTTGCGCGGTTGGAAGTATGGTTTTGATAGTCCATTCAAAGCCGATGTATTCTTTGTGAGCACACGTCAATTCACGGATCTAAAATGGGGCACCAAGAACCCAGTGATCACGCGCGATGCAGACTTTGGTATGGTACGCTTGCGTGCCTTTGGATCCTTTGTAATCAAGGTGAAAGACGCAAAGAAATTGATTGAGCAAGTCGCGGGCACCAACCCAATTTTCACCGTTGAAGAAATTCGCGAACAGCTTCGCAATGTGATTTCATCTCGCTTCGCAGACATGGTGAGTTCCGCAAAAATTCCTCTGCTCGATCTCGCATCACACTACGACAACCTCTCATTGCAACTCTCGCAAATCATTCAACCCGAATTTGCAGGCTTTGGTTTTGAGACCACTCAGGTGCTCATTGAAAACATCTCTGTACCCGAAGAGGTTGAGAAATCGGTTGATAAACGATCGAGCATGGGTGCCGTTGGGAACCTCGATCAATACGCAAAATTTCAAGCAGCCAATGCGATGGAAGCTGCCGCAAAAAATCCAAGTGGAGCCGCGGGCTCTGGTCTTGGACTTGGCGTAGGCTTTGGTCTCGCAGGCGCTATGGGTGGCGTTGCAGGCGGCGCTATGGGTGGTGGCCTTGCATCACAATCGCAAGCATCGTCGGCGGCCCCTCCGCCCTTACCCAGCAAGGAATGGTGGGTTGCGATTGCTGGCAAGCAACACGGTCCACACGATCTTTCTGAGCTCGCAAGCCTACTCTCACAAGGCGCGATCAACAAAGAATCCCTCGCTTGGAAACAAGGACAAAGCGGCTGGCTTCCTATGAGCAGTCTTGCAGATTTAAAGTCTTTGCTTGAATCTACACCACCACCGCTCCCTGGCTAATGAGAGATTTTCTCACATGAAATGTGGAAGTTGCGGCGCTCCCCTACCCCATGGCAAAGTAAAGTGCCAGTACTGTGGAGCATCTACCGACATTGATCTTGGTGGCAAACATTATTTCACAACGCATCAGCCCACGGAGCCGCGTATTTGTTGCGTTTGCACATCCACAATGGAAACCCTCAATGTGCAATCTGAAGATGCGCCCTTTTACATTGAACGCTGCCCGAAGTGTCTTGGATTGTTCTTTGATCCAGGAGAACTTGACGCGCTAGTCGATGTAAATATTCGCTCGGTCTTTTCGGTAGATTCACTTTCCCTTGCTGGCCTACAGGCGCAGAATACTGGAGATGAAGTTTGCTATCGCAAGTGCCCCGTGTGCAAAAAAATAATGAACCGCGAAAACTATGGAAAGAGTAGCGGAGTGATCATTGATCAGTGCCGCGAACACGGCGTATTCCTTGATGCAGGCGAGTTGCAGCGCATTTTGCAATGGACACGGGTGGGTGGAAAACTCGCCGCAGACACAGAACAGAAAGCACAAGCAGAGGCAGAAGCTCGCGCAGAAAAATGGAAAAAGCAAGACCTCGCGAAGGCAAAACAAGGTTCCCTTTTTGGATCGAACGAAAATACGCCCACATTTGGTGAACCGCAAACGAGCCTTGGAAAATTGGGAGAGTTTTTGATTCGCCTAATGGACTAGCAAATTAATGAACTAGCCAGTTCTTGATGCGCAATATGTCAAACGGCTTTTCGAACAAGGTAATTCCGCGAGTCTGCAACGCACGTTGATTCATATCACCAGCAAAGCCAGTCATTAATGCCAAAGAAAGCTGCGGACAACTTGCCTGCAACCATTCGCACAACATCAACCCATCGTCAAAGCCAAGCTGCTGATCTACCATCGCAGCATACGCAACTTCACCCGAATTAACCCAGTGCACAGCACTCTCTGAGTCTTCAAACCCTACAGCACGAAAGCCCAAAGAATGAATCATCTCGATTAAAAAAGCGCGAACTTCGGGTTCATCGTCAATCACAAGAACCCAAGGTTTTTGCTCTGAGCTAGTGATAAAAGAACTCGCTTCTTCGTGGAGAAACGTTGCATTTTCTTCTTCAACTATGGATTCAGGATCACGCAAAATAGTCAGCGGGAATAGCATTCGTAAGCGAACACCTGTGCTTCCCATACGCTCCACATCTAGCGAGCCACCTAATGAAATTACGTACTCTCGCACCACATGCAAGCCAGATGATTCAAGCACACCCTGCTGCGTTGAGGAAACCACTTGTGAAAGCACGTCTTGATCAATCTTTTCATCATTGCTTACCAAATCCAAAGCAAGCGCGGGTTGAAGTTGCGCCTCTCCAATACGAATCGAAAAATTGGAAGTGCGGATAGTGATGTTGCCGCCTTTGGGTAGTAACGAACGTGCAAGCACCAAGAGGTGCAAGATGGATCCTTGAAAAAGCCCAGTGTCTGCGGCAAGCCAATGACTTACAGCGCCTAAGTCCCAACTCACCTTGTAGCGCAGTGGAAGCATGAACACCAATAAATCTTTCAGCTCTTCTAGCAAAGGGTGTATATCCACAAGTACTTCCGCCTTGCGGTCTTTACGAGTGAAAAGCTTTAGTCGATCAACCATCTCCGCAGCGCGCAAACACGAAGATAAAATGGAATCAGAATAACGCGCAATATCTGTTTCCTGCTCACCAAACTTACGCTTCAACAACTCTGCATATCCACTGATCGCAGATAGCACATTATTAAAATCATGAGCCATGCCCGAAGCTAATAGCCCCAAGGCCTGGAGCTTGCGCGCTTGCAAAAGATCACGTTCTAGTTTCATGATTTTTGCTTCTGCAGCTTGTTTAAAATTCGTTGCGTCTTCCATTATTAGCCTTTGACTGCACCACCGGTAAGGCCAGAAACAATATGACGTTGCATCAAAAAGAAGAGAGCCATCACAGGAACCGTGGCAACGGAGGCCGCCGCCATCAACAAATCAAAACGATTTCCAAACTGCCCAACATACAAACGAATTCCCACAGGAATCGTTGCTGTCGTGGTATCTGTACAAAGCACCCATGCAAACATGAGTTCATCCCAAGCGAGCAAGAACACGTAGATGCCTGTAGCCACAATGCCTGGAATTGCAGCAGGCAAAGTGATGCGCACAAACGCACCTAGCTGCGAGCATCCATCAATCAATGCTGCCTCTTCAAGTTCTCGCGGAATGCTCTGAAAAAATCCACGCAAAATCCACGTAGACATGGGAATGAAGAACGCAGAATACACAAGAATTACACCATGCCACGTATTTACCATTTCAATCATGGCATATTGCTGAATCGCAGTAAACACAATAAAAATTGGAATCAAATACAAAATGCCGGGCACCATTTGAGTCGCCAAAATCGATGCATGAAACAAGCGTTTTCCTGGGAACTCAAAGCGCACTAAGGCATAGCTCGCAAGCGAAGCAACCACCATAGAAATGAGCATCACACTGGTACAAATCACAAATGAATTGCGTAAGAATTTTCCGAAAGGAATCGTCTTCCATAAATCTTGATAATTGCGCCAATGCAATTGAAAGCGACCTTCGGGAGCTTGGGCATGCCACTCTAATTGATGGCTATCTAAATCAATCTTAGACAGGTATCCGAAAATGCCGCCAAGCCACATAGAACGGCCTTCAACGCGAATCGTATGCACAGCAAGATCTTCAGACAAATGATCTGCAGATGATTCAAAAACAGGACTGTAGCGTACAGAAGAAGTAGGCTGAGTGCTGAGCGGAGAATGCAAAAGCCATTCATTCAAACCCAGCTTAAATATGCCCTCCGAGGTTCCTAAAAACACGGAGCCGTCATGAAGTGTAACAGAGGTGATATCCGAGGATACATTTGCTAAAAAGCTCATGTCAAGATCTGACCCAGAGCCCGCTCGAAAATCAAAGTTCATGGCCTCTTGCCCATACGTTAATAGAATATGAGAAGTATCAAGCAAACCAATGCTCACATCTCGTCCATCAAGATACTTGAGTCCATATTCACCGTAGAGATAGTTCGCTTCGATGCGATGTGTCCTTAAATCCAACAGGCTTATGCCCGCATCAGAGACCACTAATAATTCATTTGAACCAACGGGTAATAAATGTTGAATCGATGTCGAGGGCAGGCCATGCTGCTCGGTAATCCAATCGATATGCTCGCCCGTGCTATCTAGAATCCCGATTCCAGGAAATTCTTCCCACCACAAAGCGAAGCAAATAGAAGACGAACCACATTGTGTGACAGAAGTTCCATGACCCGAGCCAGGAATGCGATTCACCCAAATATCATTCCAGCGCGCGTCTAAAAAGCGGGATGCCTCACCAGGGAAGCGTTCAGCCAAGCACCAACGAAACAACTCTCGATCTTGCTTTGGACTACGCTCTTTGCCAAAAAGCCATGGAATCAAAGGATTAAACCACGACTTTGCTCTTTGCCATTCAGCCAAAACTAACTGTAACTGCTGTGGATTTTCCATGAGAGCATTTAGGGTATCCATCAAATTTCGATTGCCATCAAACCTTTTACCAACAAGGGTTGCAAGGTTTTTCCCATTCGAATCCACAAGCAAAGATTCTTCATTCAGCTGTTTTGCAAGCTTAACCACAGACGCATCAAATGTGATCCCAGGCCTTGCAATCATTGAGGTCTGGTCAGCCTGCGAAAATTGATTTTCAATAAAATCCCACGTACGTTTCTGCTTAATATTCCATTGCTGCAAGTCGATTTGCACAAGTCCATCGTCAGCTGAAATCACCCACAAAACATTGCCCTTGCGCACATAAGATGTTGAGATTAGCCCCAGATCCATGTGGCGTCGTATCGCCGACGTATTATCGACATTGTAAATAAATAATTCTCCATTCAGAGTACCCGCGAGAGCATTCCCCCCGAGGGTATCCACAAACACAACATCGTTATGCAGTGGATCAGGAGCTGTTTTTCCTTGTAAAATCTCGTTGTTGCCCATGAGAGAGCACCACACCATCCACAAAATCGGAAAAGCATTCAGCGCAACAAACAACCATGTGAGCGGTGTCCACAACCAATTTAGACGAGCAAAAAATTCGCGTTTAGCCATTGCCCAAATCCTCGCGGAACCGCTTATACCAAAGCACCACGACCACCACCATAAACGACATCAACAGTGTTGACATGGCAGCCCCAATGCCAAAGTTCCACATCTGAAACGAATTGCGGAAAATATTGGGCATTAACAAATCACCATATTTACCAGGGAAGCCAGCCCCATTGCCAAACATCATACTGACGATATTAAATGAGTAAACATTCGTAATTAAACCCTGTAACACAATCATTGCAACAACAGGCCGCAGTAAGGGTAACGTGATATGAAAAAATTGCTCGCTCTTACTCGCTCCATCAATCTCGGCAGCCTCGTAAATCTCAGCAGGTATCGAAGATAAACCCGCTAAAAACATCACCATGGCAAAAGGCCAAAAGCGCCAAATGGTTGGAATCACGATTGCCCAAATAGTGTTCTCTCCAGTAAGCCAACGCGGCTTAATGAGAGCGCCCAAATCCGTGTAATCCCAGTGCATTCCAAACCAACTTGTAATCACATCGAAGTGCAAATGGTTGAATAGCAATTGATTGATAATGCCTTCTTCCTGTTGCCACATAAAGCCCCAGAGCATACCAACCACATAGGATGGAATGATCCATGAGAACAACAACAACGTGCGTGCAACAGAGCGTCCGCGAAACTGCCGATGCACCAGCAACGCACCGCCAATGCCAAGCAATATTGTGCCGGTAGTGACGAGTAATGTGTAGAGAAAAGTATTGCGCAAAGCGTCCCAGAGCCCTTGCCGCACTTGGCTTTCACCCGAAAATAGAATTTCTTTATAGTTCGAGAAACCAACAAAGGGAGCATGCAAATACTGTCCAATGGTGGACTTGTTGGATTCAAGCAAAGAAAGCCAAAGTCCTTGCACCATGGGAACAAAATGCAAAAACACCAATCCTAAAAATGCTGGCGAAATCAAGAGAAACGGGACTTTATATGATCGCCAAATATCGCGACGCTTCATGGTTGTTCCCTCCGCCAATAAAGCAAACGCTCTTTCAATCCTGGCTTATGCTCCAGTTGTTGGTGGATGTAGCGCGTAATTTCTTTGTCGGTTTCTTGAATCTCTGCGATGATTTTTTCTTCGGGCCATTCGCCTGCTTTGGCTGCTGTCACAAGGTCAAAAATATTGCCTAAGCGACGCGATAAAATCGAGGTTTCAATTTCACCCCAGTAGTGAACAGAAGGGTATGGACGACCTTGGCGCACCATGCGCAAAAAGACCATGCGATTAGGATTCTCGCGGAAGTACGGCATATCGTAAGTGGATTTAAGTGCGGGTAAAAAACCCGAAGCACGGCTCATCTGCAATTGCACATCGGGACGCGCAGTGAGGTATTCTAGTAGTTTGAGAGCTTCTTTGCGATGCTTGGAAAATTTGAATACGGCGAGATTAGAACCACCCACAAAATATCGCGCATTGCCCGTAGGCGATGTTGGGGGCATCATGCAAGCATAATTTCGTGCAGCCGCTGACTTGCCTGTTCCACCTAAGAATTGTGGGCGATCTAAATAAATCGTTTTTGTGGTTGCATCGAGCCAAAATGCGAGGCGACCTTCATCAAAATCCGAGCTCACTTGCGCGGTATTTTTTTCAAGGTTACGAGCCTCGTTGAAGCCCTGCCGCACAAGGCCTAGATAAAAAAGGATGCCCCGAATAGACTCGGGCGAACCAATCGCACTTTGGGTTGCGGTGGAATCCAAAAAATCACCACCAGCACCCCAAATCCAAGGCGCCATATTGTGAATTACGTTCCAATCATTCTTGCCAGGATAACCCAAAGGTTGCACTAAATTGCCTTCTACAATTAATTTCTTGTCGCGAATTTTTGTCATCGCTACGGTAAAATCATTCCAAGTATGAATCTGCGCGGGGTCTACTCCCACCTTGGCTAGCACGTCTTTACGGTAGAACATAGGCCGCACATCCATAAACCAAGGGATCGAGGTAATGCTATCCGATGCGCGAGGCTTGGCTGTTTCCATTCCGGCTTCCACAAACTGTTGACTCCCGCCCATAATTTGCACCAGCGAATCCAACGAAACGAGCGCCCCCATCTCTGTGACCGCAGCAGTCCATGTGGAGCCAAGTTGCAAAAGATCTGGACCGCTCTTTGCCGTTGCTGCAGTGGTTATCTTAGTCCAAGCACTTCCCCAATCAAGCACAGTCACTTCAACGTCGATACCAGGGTGCTCCATCTTGAACCCTTTGAGCAAGGTTTCCATGTCGCGTTGAGGATCAGGAAAATTTGGAAGAACCCAAATGGTTAGATGAGTCTGCCCACTCGGAGTGTCGCGCTCGCAAGAAAGCAGCAACAACGATAGTCCAAGGAATGCAAACAATCTGAACATGGAATCCCTTAAGTCGAAATCAGTCGCAGACCCGTTGCTGGATCAAACCAATGCAAGTGATGTTCCACAGGATGTAAGTACACACGTTCACCCACTTCAGGAACGCGTTCATTCTGTAAGCGCACCACAAGTGTTACGCCTCCGCAGCCCGCATACACCAAGGTTTCAAAGCCTAACGGTTCAATGACTTCGATCACAGCAGGAATCGCAGCAGGGCCAGCAGTCGTCAAGGTCAAGTGCTCTGGACGAATTCCTAAACGAATATGATCAAGACCGCAAGTATTCTTTAACATGGTTGCGCTTGCTTCAATCACCACATCGGAACCAACAATGCGCAAGTGTTCTTTATCGACTTTGAGTGTCAAGAAATTCATTGGGGGTGTACCAATGAACGCACCCACGTATTCATTGCTTGGATGGTTATACAGCTCCATGGGATTTCCCAATTGCTGGATTTTTCCACTACGCATGCATACGATGCGATCACCCATAGTCATTGCTTCAATTTGATCATGAGTCACATAGATCATTGTAGTCTGTAAACGCGCATGCAACTTACCAAGTTCAACACGCATCTGGGCACGCATGTTTGCATCGAGATTGGAAAGAGGCTCGTCAAAAAGAAACACACGAGGCTTGCGCACAATGGCACGGCCAAGGGCCACACGTTGACGTTCGCCACCCGAGAGTTGTCGCGGCTTACGGTCAAGCATTCCTCGGATTCCAAGGGTTTCTGCAGCTTCAATTACACGAGCATCAATCTCATTGCGAGTCATGCGCCGTGCAAGCTTAAGACCAAATTCCATGTTTTGTCGTACAGTCATGTGCGGGTAGAGCGCGTAGCTTTGAAATACCATGGCAATGTCGCGGTCTTTGGGCTCTAGGTTTGTGCACGAGCGCCCGCCGATCAAAATTTCGCCCGAGGTCGGCATCTCAAGACCAGCAATCATGCGTAGTACTGTTGATTTTCCACAGCCCGAATGCCCCACAAGCACCACGAACTCAGACTCCTTCACTTCGAGAGAAAAATCCTCGACTGCGAGAGTGGATGCTCCAGGATAAAGCTTGTGCAAATTCTGCAACGAAACAGAGATGGAAGACATAGAGGGAATATAGTTAAGGGTTACAGGAGGTGCGAAGGATCTGGATTGCCTATTTTTCAACCCACAGATCAGGCCAGCGATCATTGCCTGTATGGTATGTGACGCGGGCTGCGGTTTCTACTGGTGCGCCAATCTTCCATACGTAAATTTCGTAGTCGTAAATGTCGTGATCATGGCCCTTATCTGTGGCACCCCAGACTAACCATTCACCGGTGTTGGAAACGCGAGGAAAATACTCGTGACTGCGGCGGCCAGGCAAATCCATAAGGCGAAGTTCCTTAGGCACGCCAAAGAAGCCGACCTTGCCTACTTGTTTGCCATTCTCAAAAGGGAAGCGCAAAATTTCGGAAGGCGCTGCGGTTCCGCCGTTGCCTGTTGGGTTTACACGATACACAGCCTTGCCATCGGGGAACCAATCAATTTGACAGCCTTCACCCGATTGTTGCCATGTTTTATCCGCAATTGACCAAATGCCAGTTTCGCGCATGGAGCCGCGCAAAGTAATCGCTAAGAATTTTCCATCGGGGGATAAATTCGGCTCTTGCAAAATCGCACCAGCCTTGAATGCAACATCTCCATCGAGCACCAAGGTCTCGTCTCCACCTTCGAGAGCTCGTTTAAACACCTTGCCCGCGCGGGTAAAAAGAATCGTTTTTCCATCCACAAGCCAAGTGCCCCAAGTTGCATTTTCCACAACTTTCTTTTCGCCTTGGCCATCGATTCCAATCGTCCACAAATCCCATTTATCGGGTTGGTCAGCATCATTTTCAGGAACCCAACCGGCCTTACTGCGCGTATATAAAACAGCTTTCCCATCAGGTGAAATTCGCGGAAACCAATCCACCGCATCGCCTTGCGTAAGCTGCTTAGCATCACTTCCATCGGCATTCATTTTCCAAAGATCATGGTGAGGATTAGAGCGCGAAGAAGACCATACGATTACGCCTTTTACTTTGCCCTTCAACGCATCTAAAGTCTTTTGTTCATCGGCGGTTGGGGAAACCGCGGCGCCTTGTTGTGGCTGGGCAAAAGCCATAGAAGCCGCAAGCATTGTTAACGAGATGAGACAAGAAATTTTACGCATAAGTTCCTTGGGGGTAAATACAGTTGAAAATTGAAAATTGAAAATGGAGAGTGCGGGGGAGTTGAATACTCAATTTAAAAATCTGTACGCGAAATAATTGATACAGAATGCAAGAGCCAAAAATGCCCTTCGCGAGCGACTAGCGGCGACCACTTTTGCGAGCGAACCCCAAAATCAGCCCAAATGGAATCTAGGGCGCTAGGCCTTATTTGCCAAGGATTTCCAGCCAAAGTACCCGCGGCATTTTTGTTTAGAAAGAGCCAAGCGCTCTCATCGACAAAAACCAAATCCCATTGGGGCGATTTTCCTAAATACGCAGCCAATCCTTGAAACAATGTTGGATACGAAACCGGGAGCAAAACAGCATCGATCTGAAACCGCATTGCATAAGAGTCAAAGCGAGTCACATCGTCTGCGAGGCTTAGATACTCTTGGAAGAACGCCTCATCGCGCAAAATCAAGCGACCATCGATGTGAGTTAAAATCTTCGGATAATTTTTCCACTCCGCATAGCCACCTTGCCGCGTTTCGCAAAAGAGTCGCAAGGGATTTTTTGCATTCCAAGAACCATGAGAATTCAGCCACTGCATGGCTCCATCGCTGTATCGAAATGGAGCCACCGCTGCTGGATACACTCGCCACCACTGCACTTGAGCTAGTGCTAAAGCCACCAGCATAGATAGTCCTAAAGCCTTATGGATTCTTAGCTGGCGACCTTCTAAAGTATGGTTTAATACGTGCGGCAAAGCCACGATTAACAACAACGGAATATTGCGCAAGGAAAGCCATGCCAAGATCAGCAGCGGCAATTCAACCATCCAAAGTCGAGAGGTTTTATGTATCCAATTCCAAATTAAAAAGACAGTCAACACGAGTAACGCCAAAGCCGCCCACGTTTCTGCAGTTCCACTTCCTTGCAAATGAAAAGGACTCAGCAAAGCATGCAACGGACTTGCGTTTTCTGAAATCCGTTCCGCAAAAAGATTGCCCGGTCGTAAGCGCCATAAGAGCTTACATGGGTAAAGTAAAACACGCGGACCTGCGGGGTGAAGCGAGGAAACACAAAGCATCGCACCAGAAATTGCGATTACCTTTCGCCAAGGATACTTTTGAGCCACGCCTTGCAGCACAAGGAATATAGGGCCAAGCAAAAATAACCCTTGCACATTTGCAAGCACCACTTGCAAAGCCATAATCCCAGCAATACCAAGGCGAGACAGTCGTTCTTGCTCAAAAAGCCTCTTTTGTAATCCAAGAATCAACAAGGTCAAAACCAATGGCCGTGCTAGCAATAAAAAATGCGTTGCCCACAATAGCGGCACAACAAACGCCCACGCACCTAGAGATTGCTTGGGTTTCGTCCATGCCCACGCAGCAATAGTCCACAGCATCGCATGGAAAACAACGAGAGCCATTGCACCTTGCGCACCAAAAGCATTGTAGATACCATAAATCAATAATTGATAGAGCCAATGGACATTAGTCCACGTTTGCCCTAGAGCTGTATAGGTAAATGGATCTGTATACAGTAGAGTACCTTGTGCAAACATTTCGCGAGCAGTCGCTAAGTGCCACCACACATCGGCATCAGTCAAAGGAAATAAAGCAGCAATAAGCCATAGCAAGCTATATGCTAGCAGGTTCATTCTTTCACCTGTTTTAATTTCTCTGCCAACTCGTGCAAGCGCGGAGACTCTACGCGGCGCCCCTCAGCCTCTTGTAAAAAGATTTGCACTTCGAGTGCGGTCTGATGGTTGCGAAGCATAGCCAAGGCGCGATTCCACACCAACTCTTCACTACGAACTCCACCCGTCCAAAGGCTATCGAGTAAACGCAAACATTCCTTGCTGTTGCCTTTAGATTCAAGTGCCAGAGCCATGTTGCCAACAATCCGAGGATCGCGCCACTTTGTACGAGCTTGAGTGTATTGCAAAATGGCTTCGTCTGTACGCTTTGCAGTCACGAGTCTATTCGCAGCTTCGAACCGCAGCATTCCTTCAAACTCGACATCGCTTAACCGATGCGCGATTCTCCCTCGCCCGGGATCTAGATCATATTTTTTCTGGTACTCATCATCTTGATAGCGAAACCCCTGTCGATTTGGCTCCCAATTGATTCCAGCGGCTGGGAAGCTAACGTACACATGGCCTGGCAAGGAAATGGGTTGCGCTGTGATTCCCATCTGCTCTGCAAGCATCAACACCAAAAAAGTGACCGGTACACAAGATCCTCGACGCGCATATAAGACATGACTGGGCAATAAATCCACAGGTAAATGATCTGCAGTAGAGTCAAATGAGACCCCTAAAGAATCGTACACCTCGTGGCGCATGCAAGTAATGGCTTGCTCAAGAGACGCCTTACTCGTGCGGCAATTTGTTGCAGAGTTCTCGATCCAATTTTGCAGGGTTTTCGTTTGTGGAGCTTGAACATCCATTTCATGCGCTAGGCGCAAATACAATGCACGATAATCGCCAGCCGAAGCTGTCAGTGCAATAATTAGGAACAACCGCCACGTTTTTGCAAACATTGCAAACACTCTTACAACATATGTATTCATTGCCGCGATTGACTCGTCATTGCCGTGAATTGACTCGTCATTGCCGTGAAAGCGGCAATCCCGTATGGTGGTGAGATCCTCGCCAAGCGAGGATGACGAGGTGTGCGAGAATGACAAGGCGAGCGAGGATGACGAGGTGTACGAGGATGACAAGGCGTGCGAGGATGACGAGGCGTGCGAGGATGACAAGGCGTGCGAGGATGACGAGGCGTGCGAGGATGACGAGGCGTGCGAGGATGACGAGGCGTGCGAGGATGACGAGGCGTGCGAGGATGACGAGGTGTACGAGGATGACGAGGTGTGCGAGGATGACGAGGCGTGCGAGGATGACGAGGCGTGCGAGGATGATGGGATGCATGAGGACGACATTGGCACCCACATCATTGGGCAAGCTCATCCCAACCATCAGGATATTGGTAGAGATCGCGGGCGGTCATCACATAGATCACAAGCCTTGCTTGGGCAAGCTGAGCCTTGCGGGCTTGCAAAAGCTTTTGCCGCACATTAGGGCCACCTCCCCAACTGGTGATGACTTCGACATCAAGCCCAGTAAGGCGTGCAATATGAGCGCCCAAGCCACCGTTACGGCAATCCACACTTTCCATGACACCTGTAAAGCTATCCCCCACCAAGATGATGGGCGCTCCCTTGGGGCCAGCGTAAGGAACGCCATTGGCATAAACTCTAGAGCAAGCAAGCGTTGCCGCAGGGTAAACGCTTTGCTTGGATTCAGGCATTCGTTCCACAATATCACCCAGTCGAGTAAAAATCGTATCGCGCATGGTAAAGCGTTTGGTATCGGGCTTGGCTTCGTTGTACCAAGAATATTGTTTAATGCGATCTGCAATCACTTGAGCAGCCACCAGCATTCCCCGCCGTGTCCAATGGGTATCATCCTTTTGAAACAAGGGCTCGGCAGCTTTTGCATCTGCAGCACGCTCCGCTAATAATGGAGGTAAAAGATCTACAATTTCCATTCCCTCTTCTTGTGCATCAAGAATAAACTTACGGCCATAAGGGTGTACAATCTTTCCGATCAAAGAAGAATCACCACCAGGCACAAGTTCAGGCATAATTTCTTCCTTGGTGGGCACAGGAATAAAGAGCATGTTCACTTCATTCGCTTCGAGGCGCCCTTTGAAATCGATCAAAGGTGCGATGGGTGCAACTCCAGGTTTTTGCGCGGATAAATCGCCAGCAATACTTGCAAGCAAAGAGCGCCTAAAGAACAGCCAATTCCTCTTTCCCTCAAGTCCCATCTGTGTTGCAGGCACAGAGTCTAACAGATGCTGCCAGCGCTTATGCAATTGAATGAGCGAGGAATCCCAAGCATTGAACGAGCCACCGTGGGCATTAAGTTCTGCGGCGATACGTTCATTGTTCTGCACAAAATTTTGCGGCAAAGAACGGTCTGCCATTTTGTTAGCAATGGTTCCTGCTACAGTTGCGCTGCCACCCCGCTGGGCTACTGGCCCAAGGCCTTTCACACTAAGCTTGGTGAAGTGAGGTATGCCAAGAGGATTGCCGCGAATCACAATAGTGGGCTCGTTCTTTGGTAAGTCCCACACCAAATCAGTATTCAAAGATGGATACCAATAACTCGCAAGAACCTGTGCCCATTCAAGCACCCGTGCGCTATCTAGCTTTTGGTTCACATACAAGTCCTTCCACTTGTTAAAAGCTGGCAGACCTTGCTGCACAAGGGATTTCGCCAATTGCACATAAATTACCTGAGTACCATAAATATTCTTTTTTGCATTCGGAACCATGAACCCTTTTTGTACTTCAAGTTCCACCCAAATAGCCTCGGAGCCTTGTAGTACAACACGAACAGCTTGCAAGCCTTGAGCCTTTGCAACAACCTCTTGCACACGAGCAAGTGAATCCCAATGCAGTTCCATTGCACATGCGCGTTTGAGCGCAGGGTACGACAACGTGCTCTGAAAGTCCTTGGGAGTAAGACCGGTCTTGGCCAAATCCACTTCAACACGTGCGATTCGATTAGGATCCACTAGGCCATTCAGAGCAACAAGCGTGGTTATATTGTTTGTAGCAGAATCCATTTGACCTGGTGTTGCAAACAAGGAATTGTCATACCAAGCAGCAAGATCAAGAGCAGCACGAGTGGGGACATCTACTTGACGAAGCATTATGGTACTTGTACGCGAATTATATTGTGGCTGCAAATCCTTATAAACAGTGGGCGCAGCACATAATGTGGACGCCAAAACAGCAATTACTCCAAAACCTCTATTGATGCAAAAAGGCTTCGAAGTGAATTCTTGACAGATCGCAAACAACGAATGCATAAGGGCTCCTCTAAAAATTGCTTTGCGTGCATGAAATCGCGCAAAGTCGAGCAGAATTAGAAATGAGGATTGGTGAATACTAGAGGTATTTACCAATTCGAATGACGAACTTATGCGATGTGCTCTTGCCGATTTCATAGAAAATGAATTTTTAGGGGTGCCCATAAGCGCCCCTACTTAATCTCGATACTCTTCCAACCACCATCACCGAAACGGTAATCGCGTTCCACAAATTCCCAAATCACAAGCTTCTTTCCACGCAGAACCCCAGGCTTGCGAGCAAGTTTTTCCCGCACCAACGTAGAAGCTCCACCATCGCTCACCAAAGATGCTACCGGCTCTCCAAGTTCTGCTGCCAAATGTGAGATCCAACCTGCGCTGCGCGGTGCATCCGTTTGGTAAATGCGGCTAAAGCTGTCACCTAAAATAAGCACTCGGGCTTTACGGAAATCATCTTGGTACAGTGTCGTTGAATCCGCATAGACCTGTTCGCATTCAACCTCTTGGCCGGCAAAGGGTAGTTTGTACGTAAAGAAATTTGCGACAGGGAGTTTTGACATCGCGATCACATCGCCATCGCGCATAACGGTGCATGCTTTGCGTTGATAATTGATGGAGTCGGCGCGCCCAGCAAACCAAGGCTTCGCGCGTACTTGTAATGCAGCATCATGAGCAGCACGCACAAGCCCACGCAAACACCAGTGAGTGTCATCTTTCAAATACAAAGCATCTTGAAAGTTCTTGTCTTGCTTGCGGTCTTCGCGAAATGCGCTATACAAATCCACGACTTCAATTCCATTTGCCCTCAACTCAGCAAGAACGTGGAAACCATGCCCCACAAGGCCTGCAAGCTCAGGGCTCGCGTTACGTGTTAAGCGATCTGGGTAAATGGTTTCTTTGTTGGGCACAGGCATCACAATCAACTCAATGCCTTTGGCTTTCAATTGATCTCTGAACTCCACAATGGTACGCACCGGATCTTCGCTGGTAACCCAAGGCATCGCCGCATAGTCTACCCCAGGCCGATAGAAACTCCAGCCTTCACCCTGCACACCCTTTGCACCCAAGTCGCCAAAGAGTTTGTAGCGCAGCATCTGCATCCATGGTCGCGTAAGGATTGCGGGTCTAGAGGATTCTTCGGAGCGATGTTCCCATACACGCAAGTATGCGCTAGAGAACAAGGTTTCGTGTACCATTGAATTGCCTATGCGCCAAAGAGTTGGCCAAATTCCAGCGCGCACTTCGAGACTGTTGGCAAGGTTCCCAAGCTCAATGCGCAAGGCCTGCAGCGAATCCTTAGCGTTATCGCCCAAATTGCGTACAAGTGTCCATGCTTGCATGCGAGGCGAGGTTGAATCGAGTTCCATGTGGCGGTTTAAAATCTTTGCTCGCTGCCATAACTGTAAAGTAGCTTGCGTCACATTGTCATAGGCAAGAGCACCAGAATCTTGCCAACCAGCATGTGCTAATTCCTGCTGCAAACTGTCTACGCCAAGGCGTAAAGCCTGCGCTCGCTCTGCGGGTGTAAGCACCATATCATGAAACAAATGGAATACCTGTGGCCCTTCTGGATCATGGCGTTCCACGTACATTTGATACAACGCTGGAGAGCCTAACAACAAGGCAAACAGAACAATCACAAGCGACAAAACCCAAGTCTTAGAATGCGAAGACAAGCGACCTGCTTTCACAAACGCGGCAACATGAACATTGTACTTAGATGCTGCGAGTTCATCTTGTTTGTATGCTTTCTTTTCTTTGACTTGTTCCGTCATTGCACTAGAATTGGAAATAGAGGAATGGATTGAATGCTTGCGTAAACATGGCAACGATGCAAAGCGCCATAAGCCCTAGAGCCATCGCCATGCGCGGCACAGTAACCTTGGCTGCAAAATCGTGAGCTTGCCAAGGCAATTGCGTACAAACTACGGCAACGACCATGCTGAAAACCAAGTATGGCTGGAACACAACCGGATGCAAAAGCACCGCAGACACTTGCGCACCATGTAACCCCACCATGCTCTTCCAATAAAGCCAAGCGTTATCTAGCGTTGTGGCCCTAAACAAAACCCATGCAAAGAGTACGATCACATTGGTGAGCGCAATCTTCATGAACCCTGGAAGTGCAGCGTATAGCGGCTTGCGATCCATCATACGCTCCGTAATCAAGAAGAACGCATGGAACAAGCCCCAGCAAATAAAAGTCATGTTCGCGCCATGCCAAAGTCCGCTCATGAACATCACAAAGAGAAGATTAAAATACAGGCGCCGCTTGGTCTGCACACGATTTCCACCCAACGAGATATACAGGTAATCCGTGAACCACGTGGTGAGCGACATGTGCCAGCGCTTCCAAAAATCAGTCATGCTCTTGGAGCGATAGGGCGCATTAAAGTTGCGAGTGATTTCAATTCCGATCATGCGACCCAAGCCCACAGCCATATCGGAGTAGCCCGAAAAGTCGAAATAGATTTGCAACGCGTAGGCAAGCACACCCCACCACGAAATCCACATGCCAGGCGAATCAGCCCCAAAACAAGAATCCGCAATTTGCCCCACAGGGTTTGCGAGCAAAATCTTTTTTCCCATGCCGAGAGAAAAGATCATGACACCCGAACTAAAGCGCACCAAAGAATGGTGCCTGCGATCGAGTTGATGCGCCACAGTGTTGTAGCGAATAATTGGCCCTGCAACCAAGTGCGGAAAGAGCGAAACAAAGAGTGAGAAGGAACGCAGATCGCGCACAGGAGGTGCATCACCACGCCACACATCAATCACGTAGCTCATGGTATTGAAGGTGTAGAACGAAATTCCAATGGGCAGAGTGACGGCCATGATGTGGAAGTAACTAGGCCCTAACCCAAGCATTTGCATGATGTGGTTGATGCCACCCATAGTAAACATGTAATACTTGAAGAAGCCAAGCAAACCGAGATTGCCCACCATGGAAACAGCAAGCGCAACGTTGCGACGCCGAATGGTTGTACCCGGTCCTGAAATGATACGACCGCAGGTATAATCAAGCGCGGTAGACACCCACATTAGAATCACGAACCAAGGTTCAAACCATCCGTAGAACAAATAGCTCGCCACGGTGATGAACAAATTCATCCAATGGATATTCACCTTCTGCCAATGCATGAAGTAATACACCCCAAGCACAATGGGCAAGAAGTAGAAGAGGAATATGTGGGAGGTGAAGACCATGAGAAGTGGAGAGTTCTAGAGTGGAGAGTTGCAGGAACGCATCTCTTGAATTATTGTACTTTCAGTCATTGCGGTAACCTCTGCGTCATTGCGCGATAAACGTCCGTGTCATTGCAGCCTTCTGTGTCATTGCGGCCTTCTGTGTCATTGCGGCTGACCGCAATCTCACCAAGCCATGAGATCCTTGCCAAGCAAGGATGACGGAGTAGCAAGGATGACGGAGTAGCGAGGATGACGGAGTAGCGAGGATGACGGAGTAGCGAGGATGACGGAGTAGCGAGGATGACGGAGTAGCGAGGATGACGGAGTAGCGAGGATGACGGAGTAGCGAGGATGACGGAGTATGCGAGGATGGTGTTGTGAAAGGAACTCTGAGGCTCACAACGCAAGGAGATTGCCTTCGGCAATGACACGAACATAAGAGACAACGACCCACAAAGCATTTACTTCTTCTCGGCATCGGTCTGCAAGGCATACCAACGTTCAGAGTTGTCGTCGAAATAATTGTCTTCGAGAGCGTCTTTCCAGACTTTCGCAATAGGCTTCACAAGCTTTAAGCGATGCACTTCACCGGCCTTGAATGCTTGCAGGCTTCCTTTCACGAAAGGAGCCATTTTGTCTTTGACTTGATCGCGCGGAATTTTTGGATTGTATTCGCCAACGAGAATTTCTTTTTCCTTCAAATTGCCCGCGACAACCTGAATCACCTTGTACTTAAAAATGTACACGTAGTTGTACAGATCGTTACCTGGCATCTTGCCTGGGATTTCGATCAAACGAGCAACCACCTCAACATCAGCTGTGGGCACCTTGTCTGCGGCAGAAACCTGCAGGGCAATCATCAAGAAAAGCGCAAAGATTATGGGAATTTTTCGCATTCGAACAGGCTCCTTTTTCAGAGCCAAATGTACACAATTTGCTTGTGCTACGTATGCCATCGGCCCGTAAGAATTTTGGGACTGTAGCCAAAGTCTCTCTCGGCAGATTCAATAGATGGCGTGGCTTGTTGCAAAAGCCCTTCCAAGCCTTGAGCCGCAGAAAAGCGAAACAAAGGAAGCTTATCCAGAATAGAGGCAAGTAAAGAACACAACAGCACAGGGACAGCAATAATGGTTTTGACCGGACGACCATTTTCACTTGACGAAAAATTCTGTGTAGCAATGGCACACAACATGTCTGCGAGGCTAATGGATTCAAGGCCTGCAAGACTATAAATGGCGTGCGTTCTCTGTGCAGGAGCTTGCAAAAGCTGGCAAAGACCTTGCGCCAAATCATCTACATGCACCGGTTTTTTCAGAGCAACTCCACCCTGAGGTAAAGGAACAAAAGGCAAGCGGGCGAGCTTGCAAAACATTTTGAATTCTACTCCCCCACCTTTGCCCACAAGCAACGTTGGCCTAACGATACTCCAGTGCAGAGAAGATTCTCTCACAAACTGCTCCGCTTGCCATTTGGATTCCGCATACGCCGTACGCGGCTCATATTCAACCGAGGTTGAGGACACAAAGATGAAACGCTCAACACCTTGCTCTAGCGAAGCTTGAATCATATTGTGCGTGCCCAAAGTGTTGGTCAGAAAAAAATCTCCTTCACTTCGGCTGAGAATGATTCCCGCCATGTGCAATACCGCTTGAACACCTTGCGTGGCTTTCAGTAGAGAAGTGGCATCTCGCACGTCACCTTCAACCACTTCATGTGCTCCATCAGCTGTAAAGCCAGGAAGAACAAGGGCTCGCACACGAAATCCGGCATTCCGCAAACGAATAAGTAAGGCTCGTCCAAGGGCTCCACCAGCACCTGTGACAAGAATCAAAGGAACTGGTGAATCAGTGCTTTGCTGCATACTTTCCACGCAAATAGCGCCATAAAACTTGTAAAACCCGCAAGCCATAATCAAACGGATTTAAGTGTGAGACTTCACCTGCATAGCGCGTTGGAATTGCCACCTCACCCACCAAGAATCCCCGCGCCTTTGCGCTGGCAATCAGCTCCAAGTCTATCTCAAAATGGCCCTTCAAATTTTCGAAACCCGACTTGAGCAAATAGCGGCGACGATACAAAAGGAATCCACTGTGATAATCTGTTAAGCGCAAGTTGAAAACTCGATTTTCGAGACTGCAAAGACATTGACCAGCAAGCCATTTATACAAAGGCATTCCACCTGCTAATGCGCCATTTCCATGGCTATTTCCATGGCCATTTCCACGCCCCCCAAGTCTTGATCCTTGCAGAAGATCAAGACGATAGCCGTCCATGGTTTCAAGCATTTGTGGCAACAGTTCTGGCGCATACTGACCGTCGCCATGCAAGCAGACAATCACATCAGAATCATCGCGTAAGCACTCAGCAATTCCAAAGCGAACAACCGCGCCATAGCCTTGATTTACGGGGAATTGATGATGACGAATTTTTGCATTCTGTTGTGCCAAAAGATTTGCTGCAGAAGCAGTTTCATCCGCCGACCCATCATTAATGATATGCAACATCGATATTTGATTCCATAGCCCGTTTGGAATTCGCTCCACCGTATTGCTCAGATATTTCTGAACATTATAGGCAGGCATAAAAATGGAAATCATGAGTGCTCCTGGTACTTGTCCAGGAACCATTTTACTGTTCTTTGCAGGGTAATGTCTAGGCTCGTGTGTGGCTTCCACCCCAATAAGCGCAAGGCTTTAGAGACATCGGGTAAACGACGATCTGAGTCTTCGTAACCAGCACCATAAAACTCAGCAGAAGACACTGAAACCATTCCGGGCGCAGTCTTTCCGGTAATTTGTGTGTAAAGAACACACATCCGTTCTGCAAGGCCTCGCATATCAATTTCGTTTTGCGGATTACCAATATTAAAGCACTGATTGCGGGCTTTTTCTGGATGTTCTAGAATCGCCACAATAGCTTCCACTGCATCGCCAATCCACGTAAAGCAACGCCGGTTCTTGCCACCATCGACAAGGGAAAGAGGCTGGTTGTTTAACAGCGCATGCATAAAGCAGGCCATGACGCGAGGCAAGCCTTCTCCATCGATACCCGGAATAAAATCCATTGCTGGGCCAAGGAAATTGAAAGGCCGCACCACAGTCCAGCGAAAGTTTGGATAACCCGCAAGCCCAATAAGATAGCGCTCTAACAGCTGTTTCGCCGAAGCATAACTCCAGCGACGAGCTTCGGTAGAACCCAGAAGAATAGGCGAATCTTCGCGCAGCAAATCGATTTGATCGCGTTGCAGTTCGTTTGTGAAAGGAACCCCTGCAGTTTCTGCATGACCATGTAGAGTGCGCCCATACACTTCGCATGTCGAAAAGAAAATCAACCACGAACCCTTGTGCACACAGGCTTGCACGAGTGTTGCTGGCTGCATAAAGTTGCTAGAAATGACAAGCTCATCTTGCGTGTTGTATAGGCTCGGATTGCAGAGTGCAGCCAAATGAATTACGATTTGATGACTCGAAATATCATCAATCTCGTGTGCAGACGAATAGTCCGTATGGTGAAAATGAAATTGCGCGTGGTTTCGAATCATTGCGAGGCGATGGTCATCGAGATCCCAACCATCTACCTCATAGCCCAGCTCTAGCAAGCGTTCCACAAGGTGCACGCCAATAAAGCCGCCGCACCCAATGACCGCAATCTTATTCATGCTTACTTAAATAGAACGGTGACTGCAGGGGCTGCGGAACGCATGGCTGCCTGCGAAGAGTTGTAATCCTTCACACGGAAAATCACTGTCGAATTGGTCGTATCGCCCGGAGTATAAGAGCCATCGATAGGAACAATGGTTTGATAAGAGAAGCACTGGTTCACAGCTCCACTTGCATCCGCAAGAATTGAGGCTGTCACCAACTCCGTGTAACTCGTTCCGTTGTTGATACTAACCTGAGGGATATAGCCAGAAAAATCGGTGGTAACGGAACGCCAACGAATCACCAAGGTATCGCCTGGAATCAAGGTGTCGCCTGCTGCAGGAGAGGTCACTTCAATCTTTGCGCTCGCTGCTGGCGTGCAAGATGCTGGAGCACCATGGTCAATAGTCTTTGCGGTGCGTGATGTTGCAGAAGCGCTAGACTTATTAGACGAAGAACTCGAAGTTGAGCTCGTTGGGCTTGAGCTGCCGCAAGCCATAAGGCATAAAGCAGCAGACAGGATTGTACAAGAAATTAGTGTACGCATGAATTCTCCTTGGTTTACCAGAAATATGTTTTAAAGCCTAGAGCCACAACCCATTGTTGCAGAAAATCGTTGAAGTCGGGTCCCTGCCATTTGCGGAGCGGAGTCTCGTCATATTCATTTTTGCCGAGAGCATTTGCCTTAGCGTGTAAGGGCAAGCTAAATGCAATGAACACTGGGAAGTCATCGCGCGTAAACTCAGCACCATAAACAAGTGCCGCACTCCACGTTTTAAAATCAGGATCAGGTTTAGGATCGTAAATACCCACCTGCGACGAGCGAATCCAAGTAACACCAAGGGGCGCAGAGAATGTGGCGCCAAAGCTGTGTACCATGCCGGGAACGCCGCGATAACCATAGTGTGTCGCTAAGGTAATCGAAGGAGGTGTGTAATCACCCAAATCATTTTCACCATAAAACTTCCAGTCATAATAAAAGCGTTTGCCCTGCATGCCTTGGTATTGCTTCAAAGAGCTATTTAAAAACTCATTTTTGCCAGACATAAAGCGTGTGATCCAGGGTTGCGAATAGGAGACATTGTAGATCCATAATCCACGATCGACATCGCGCGAATAAGACAATCCAAACGTGGTTGAATATAGGCCAGAGCCCTTTTGCAAACTTGATGGAAGATATTCCTTAGAGGCATCTGGTCCGCGAGCAATGTCGTACTGGCCTGTAGGCAAGCTTTGGCTGATGGTAAAACCATACTGCGCCGAAGGCCCAAGATTCATGGTTGCATCAAGAGAGAGATCGCCTAAGCCACCTGTGCTACGATCATTGGGGGCTTGATTGGTGCGATACTGCACCTCGCCCGACTTAGATAGAAAAGGAACTGAAACCCCTAGATCCATATTCCACATGGGTTTGTAGGTGAAGTGCATGGGCACACTCAGCGAAGAAAAATTTTGCCCAGCAGAAAAGCGCGGCAACACTTCCACATTAACTAGACCACCCGAAACACCTTGACCAACCCACTGAATCCCATCGCCAGAACCACCACCAGAACCACCCGCACCACAGCCACCGACAGCTGCCCATGGGCTCATCGCTTGGCTTTGCGCCCACTGCGACAAATCGTTCTGGGAATGAAATCCACTTGGCGACATCCACAACCAAGTCACCAAAGACAGCGCTATAATTATGGATAGTGCAAATCCATTACGTACAACATTGCGAAGCATTTGAGAGCTCATTAGTTTAGCTCCATCATAAAGCCGTAGTTTGTACCGGTTGCAAGCCAGCGACCATCGGGCGAGCGCCCACCACGGAAAGGCAAATTCGCAATCTTGCGCGGTGCACCCACAAGTTCAACCGCAATATCAGCAGGCTGCCCAGCATACAAGCGAACCTCTTGCTCATAGGTTGCACCAATCGTATTTGCTTTCACTACGGCAGAATCGAGATAGTTGTCTTTGAGAACATAACCAATGCCCGCAGGCTGTGTTGCATAGACCAAGAACAAACGCGAAGGATCGCTTGGATGCACAAACCAGCGCGGATCCGTTGCACCAGAATCTAAAAGAATCGGCGTAGAACCTGGCGCTAACGCTTGAATGTATGCACGGTAATCATCTTGAAGAACGTAGAGATTGTACGCAATCCAATTGCCATCTGGAGAGATCATACCACTCTCAGCCTTTGCTGTTTCAAAGCCCGCAGGCTTAGCTAGCACTCGATCCGTAGGCGTAGCTTCAGAGTAATCGATGTAATGAATGGTATAGCCGTTCTCTTGTTTCGACCATGCAAACTTGACTTGATTAGATCCAAAGAAATTGTGAATTGCAGCAGAGGTTGCGAGCCCTTCTGCTGTATAGGTTGCAGAGTCTATTTTAATGGACGAATCAGGGCCAGTGACGCTTGCACCAAACCATGCGGCCGGAGTAGAGATTTCATCGATGTGATCGTTATTGAATTTAAAGCGCGCATTGTCGTGAGGGCGAATCACCCAACCCGAATAGATGTACACATCGTTATCGCAATTGCCATGCTCTGCTCGCGCACCCGAAGTCACAATCCATGCAGCACTAGAACTCCAATCAGGGTCTTGGAATTCGCATTGCACGCCCGCCACGGAATCCTTATACAAGAACCACTGCACGGTGTTGTCTTTGCCACGTGTAATGGTTAAACGATCGTGCTGAATCGCATTAGAGGTGGTAAAAGCAGTCGGTGGATTATTCGCCACCAAGTCGCCAGAAAAATTCAGCCAAAGCATTGCACCTGGATAGTTCACTGTGTCTAAGGAAATTCCAGGATTACAGATTTGCTTAGCAGTATTTACACCATAGATTTTACCAGCACCACCAAGGGTAGAGCTAGTATCAGTGCTTGTTGAGGCTGTGCCTGGCTGCACCAATTTTTGAGGTTGATGACAAGCCAAGAAACAAAGCGAGATAAGTAGAAGCGGGCTAAGAAATCGCATTTCGCTAATCTAGGAAAATCGTATGCGACAACGGATCAAGTTCTAGAACGGCGTGATGCTCGTACGCTTACGCCCGAAATGTATTCCCAAGGGTCCATAACCTTAATCGCACATTTCTTGAAATGCTTTTTATTGGATGTGATGAGATGAGAACACGAAGCCTGCATTGCAGATACGTATTGCACGGCATCTTCAATATCGGGCAAAGGAGCGATCAATGCCGCTCCCATCATTGCGCTTGTGTTTGGGACAATGTGAACAAAGTCTAGCAGTTGCTGTAAGTCGCGTTCAACGCCCCTCGATTTATCCACCTTGCCAAGAATGTATGCGACATTGCAAAACGAGACGGCAGAAGTTGAAGCCTTGATTTTCCCTATGGCCGCAAGGTTCAAGATTTGTGCACTCGCCATGCCTTGAGGTTCGCGCGCAAGAAAATAGTCGAGCAAAACATTGGTATCGAAAAAGATATGCTGAACTGTCATTTCATACGCTTCATTTAAGATGCTTCTTTACCAAGGAATCAAAACGTAAGGAATCTAGTTCATAGCCGCTAGGAAGCTTGTATGCTCCGTACATGGCTGATACGCGAGGATCTAGCATTTGCTCCTTTGGCGGATTGACTTCTAGACTTTCGATGAAGCGACTCACAAGATCAGAAAGGGATGTGTCACGAGCTTGAGCCGCAAGCTTTCCCTTGCGAACCATTGAACCAGAAAGACTGAGAGTAAGTTTGGCGTTCATACGTATAAATTATAAAAAATTTGTACGTATGAATTGAATGCAGCAGAACTCTGTTTGCTGGATCACGCAACCAAGTTGAGAATGGGAGTAGAAGAATTATTGAGCATCGACAACATAGACTAAAAGGCTTTAAAATGAAAAAAAGTCTTGACTATTTTGCAATCCATTATAAATTAGTCATAATGATTCGAATGCTTTTTCAGCACATTGAGCAAGACTTAACCAAAAAAATGGTGTTTCTGACTGGCCCTCGGCAAGTGGGTAAGACATGGCTTGCCAAAGCCTTATTGGCTAAAGCTCAACAAGGTTTGTACCTGAACTATGATAGCCGCCCCGACCGTCAAGTAATGGAAAGCCGTGAATGGCTCCCAGATACCGACTTACTTGTCTTTGATGAAATTCACAAAATGCCTGATTGGAAGAATTACCTGAAAGGTGTGTTCGACACTCGGCCAGAAGGTCTGCAGATTTTAGTTACAGGTAGCGCTCGTTTAGAAGTGTTTCGGCAAGTCGGAGATTCCCTTGCGGGACGATATTTTAGGCATCGCTTGCTTCCTCTTGGGCCGGCGGAGTTGTTTCAAGTTGGCGAACAAATTTCACTCGATAAGCTGTTGAGTCGTGGAGGGTTTCCAGAACCATATTTAGCCCAAACAGATGTCGATGCAAGCCGGTGGCGAAATCAATACCTCGACAGTTTAATCAGAACCGATATTTTGGATTTCGAGAAGATTCATGACTTTCGCGCAATTCAACTGGTGCTTACGCTATTACGTGAACGAGTAGGCTCCCCAGTATCCTATTCATCGATTGCAGAGGATGTTGGCATTGCCCCCAATACAGTGAAGAAGTATATCGAAATATTCGAATCTCTTTACATTCTATTTAGAGTGAGCCCTTATGCAAACAATATTGCAAGGTCTTTACTCAAAGAACCGAAGGTGTATTTTTACGATACCGGA
>Ga0302287_10000132_pt1 | contig 50707 bp, 39 predicted proteins | sample III_Fen_E2_4_FD_200452 | JGI IMG/M metagenome (GOLD analysis project Ga0302287, IMG submission 200452) | Peat permafrost microbial communities from Stordalen Mire near Abisko, Sweden - III_Fen_E2_4 | ecosystem: Environmental > Terrestrial > Soil > Wetlands > Permafrost | place: Sweden: Abisko... | reverse complement strand
GATACACAGGACACAAAAAGAAGAGCTGCGGTTGCAACAACGACCTTCTTCATGATTGTCCCTCGTTTTGTCACAGGCATCCTTTACACACAAACTATTTATTTTTCGTTAATGCCGTCGCTGCCGAAGAGCTTGACGGGTATTGTGGATATGCGGAGTACATTTTTACAGCACTATCCAGTTGACTGAGTGGATACTTCCACACCGCTTCCCATGAGGCCGTGTACAACGTGTCGCCCACAACAGTCATATCGTAAGTGGTAAAGCCACCCTTCCAAGTGTCACCACCCAACAACGACCACCCCTTTGGTTTGGTGGGTGCCATGTCCACAACAGGAATGGAGCTGTAATACCCCGATACAATCAGGTGGTTGTTCCAGATGGCACTTGCGTAAACATTCACGGGAGAGTTGCAAGGACTAAGGGAGACTCCGTCGCTCTTATAATTAATGCAGCTATCTTCACGATTCCAGGAATTTTCACCAAGGTAACGGTCTAAACCACCACCATTCCAATATCCAACATAGAGACTGTCATTGAATATGCTCATAGACCGCGGATACCCATTGTACAAACTCGAAAGTGTTGGCTTTCCATAGGGAGGGTCGGTTACCTTTCTCCACATCGAATCACTCGGCGTCCATGCCCATACGCCTGTGTCGTATGTAGCGGCATAGAAGGTGCCGTGGTATTCGATACCAGTGTGAAAAGACTTGATAGATGCTAGCGTTGTATCGTGATTTATATCCTTCCAATTCCCTGTGGTGTCCATCAGTTTAATTGGCCAATTGTATGTCATTGGTGATGCAAAAGCTGCAATCAGATTGGATTGAAACATTGCAAGACCTTGCACCATGTAGATTGAAGATGCATTGGTCTTTAAATCAGTCCAAGTCGCAGTTCGAGTATCGTATTTCCAAACTTGTCCAAGAGTGTCTGTTCCCACATACAGGAATGGATCTGCTGGAAGCCAAGATTCTGGCGTCATTCCATTGGGCATCCATAGAGTATCCCACGTTGATGAACCCTGCATACTCGTGAACATTCGGGCTCTTTGGCGTCCATTGACCCATCGGGCATCCATTACAAACAAGCGATTGCCTACATGAGTGATTTTCTGATATCCAGAATTATTTCCCAAGTCCACACTACTCGCCGTAAGCCCCGCGCTGCGCCAGCCCCAATCAGAGTTTGTCTTGTTGGGGTCTGTGCCGTGACCACCCGATACACAGGACACAAAAAGAAGAGCTGCGGTTGCAACAACGACCTTCTTCATGATTGTCCCTCGTTTTGTCACAGGCATCCTTTACACACAAACTATTTATTTTTCGTTAATGCCGTCGCTGCCGAAGAGCTTGACGGGTATTGTGGATATGCGGAGTACATTTTTACAGCACTATCCAGTTGACTGAGTGGATACTTCCACACCGCTTCCCATGAGGCCGTGTACAACGTGTCGCCCACAACAGTCATATCGTAAGTGGTAAAGCCACCCTTCCAAGTGTCACCACCCAACAACGACCACCCCTTTGGTTTTGCTGGTGCCATGTCTACAACGGGTATTGAACTATAATACCCCGATACAATCAGGTGGTTGTTCCAGATGGCACTGGTATATGCGTGGACTGGCCCAGCACAATTCGCAATCTTTGTTCCACCACTTGGATAAACAGCGCAACTATCCATGCGAGACCACGTATTTCCTAACAGCTTTTGGATTCCATTGTTGTTGTAGTACCCAACGTACAACGAGTCGTTGAAGACAACCATGGTTCTTGGAAATTTTCCGTCATGCACAGCGGAGTCAAATGGTGATGATGGATCTTGTATCTTTCTCCACATTGAATCGCTAGGTGTCCAAGCCCATACGCCTGTGTCGTATGTAGCGGCATAGAAGGTACCGTGGTATTCGATACCGGTGTGGAAATTAATTTCTGAAGAATCTCCAAGCCCACTTCGAATATCTTTCCATATACTATCAGAACCCTGGATAAGAATCGGCCAATTCTTCGACGTAGACGAAGCCATGCTTGCAACTAAGTGACCTTGAAGAAGTCCCAAACCAGTAATACGATACTGAGTATCAGCACCAGTCTTTAGATCTGTCCATGACGAATAGCGAACGTCATATCTCCAAACCTGCCCTCCAGATTCAACCCCAACATAAACGAATGGACTATCTGGCAGCCACGTATAGGGAGAGCGACCATTAGGCATCGACAAAGTATCCCATTTGGAAGAACCCTGAAGTGATGTAAATATCCGATACTTACGTTTACTGTCAAGTATACGAGCATCCATAACGAAAATTTGTTTTCCGATATGTGCTATGAACTGATATCCAGCATTACTACCTAAATCCACACTACTCGCCGTAAGCCCTGCACTCCTCCAGCCCCAATCAGGATTTGTTTTGTTAGGGTCTGTGCTATGACCACCTGATACACAGGACACAAAGAGAAGAGCTGCGGTTGCAACAACGACCTTCTTCATGATTGTCCCTCGTTTTGTCACAGGCATCCTTTACACACAAACTATTTATTTTTCGTTAATGCCGTCGCTGCCGAAGAGCTTGACGGGTATTGTGGATATGCGGAGTACATTTTTACAGCACTATCCAGTTGACTGAGTGGATACTTCCACACCGCTTCCCATGAGGCCGTGTACAACGTGTCGCCCACAACAGTCATATCGTAAGTGGTAAAGCCACCCTTCCAAGTGTCACCACCCAACAACGACCACCCCTTTGGTTTTGCTGGTGCCATGTCTACAACGGGTATTGAACTATAATACCCCGATACAATCAGGTGGTTGTTCCAGATGGCACTGGTATATGCGTGGACTGGCCCAGCACAATTCGCAATCTTTGTTCCACCACTTGGATAAACAGCGCAACTATCCATGCGAGACCACGTATTTCCTAACAGCTTTTGGATTCCATTGTTGTTGTAGTACCCAACGTACAACGAGTCGTTGAAGACAACCATGGTTCTTGGAAATTTTCCGTCATGCACAGCGGAGTCAAATGGTGATGATGGATCTTGTATCTTTCTCCACATTGAATCGCTAGGTGTCCAAGCCCATACGCCTGTGTCGTATGTAGCGGCATAGAAGGTACCGTGGTATTCGATACCGGTGTGGAAGGATCTACTAATTGGAAACTGCCCTGTCTTATTAATATCGATCCATTTGTTGCTTTGATTCCAAAGTATTGGCCGGGTGTATTTGTATGGAGAAGCTAGGCATGCAACCAGCCCTCCTTCAAACATTCCCAGTCCTTGTACAGCAAAGCCTGAGTCCGCCCCTGTATTCATATCGACCCAACTTTTATCATTCACATTGTATTTCCATACGTCCCCTGTTTCTTCTGTTCCAACATATAAAGAAGGGCTATCTGGATACCAAGAGTATGGGGTAAGTTGATTCGGTAACACGAGTGAATCCCAAGATGATGCACCCTGTAATGTTGTGAATATTCGGTACTTTCGTAATCCACTTACTAGGCGCGAATCCATCACAAAGACGCGGTTGCCAACATGGGTAATATTGATGTACCCCGCATTACTATCCAAGTCTGTACTACTTGCCGTAAGCCCCGCACTACGCCAACCCCAATCAGAGTTTGTCTTGTTGGGGTCTGTGCCGTGACCACCTGATACACAGGACACAAAAAGAAGAGCTGCGGTTGCAACAACGACCTTCTTCATGATTGTCCCTCGTTTTGTCACAGGCATCCTTTACACACAAACTATTTATTTTTCGTTAATGCCGTCGCTGCCGAAGAGCTTGACGGGTATTGTGGATATGCGGAGTACATTTTTACAGCACTATCCAGTTGACTGAGTGGATACTTCCACACCGCTTCCCATGAGGCCGTGTACAACGTGTCGCCCACAACAGTCATATCGTAAGTGGTAAAGCCACCCTTCCAAGTGTCACCACCCAACAACGACCACCCCTTTGGTTTGGTGGGTGCCATGTCCACAACAGGAATGGAGCTGTAATACCCCGATACAATCAGGTGGTTGTTCCAGATGGCACTTGCGTAAACATTCACGGGAGAGTTGCAAGGACTAAGGGAGACTCCGTCGCTCTTATAATTAATGCAGCTATCTTCACGATTCCAGGAATTTTCACCAAGGTAACGGTCTAAACCACCACCATTCCAATATCCAACATAGAGACTGTCATTGAATATGCTCATAGACCGCGGATACCCATTGTACAAACTCGAAAGTGTTGGCTTTCCATAGGGAGGGTCGGTTACCTTTCTCCACATTGAATCGCTAGGTGTCCACGCCCACACGCCTGTATCGTATGTGGCGGCATAGAAGGTGCCGTGGTATTCGATACCGGTAAGAAACGAGCGATCATTTGGAAAACTTCCATTCTGATTGATGTTCAACCATGATCCATTTTTGTAATGCATTACAGGGCGTGTTGATGTTTGACTAGACGCTAAGCTCGCAATAACTCCACCGCTGTACAAACCAAAACCAGCAATGGAGTAAATGGAATCAACGCCAGTTTTTAAATCTTCCCATGTAGAGTTCTCTGCGTTATATCGCCATACAGCACCTTTTGACGACATACCCACATATACATAGGGACTGTCAGCAATCAATGCATTTGGAACAAGGCCTGCGGGCAGTTGAAGAGTGTCCCATTTCTGGATTCCCTGTAGAGTGGAAAAAATACGACACGCTTGCGAACCTTTTAGAGTCCTTGCATCCATCACAAAAATGTGCGAGCCTACATGCACAATTGCTTGATATCCCGCACCATTACCCAAATCAGCACTACTCGCCGTAAGCCCAGCGCTACGCCAGCCCCAATCAGGATTTGTTTTGTTAGGGTCTGTGCTATGACCACCTGATACACAGGACACAAAAAGAAGAGCTGCGGTTGCAGCTCCCCGAAATGAAATGTTTGCAATGCTACGCATTACGGACTCACCACATTGGTAATGGGAGTGGTTGTACTGATTGTCCATGCAGACGTTACACCTTGCATGGATGGATCATTGCTCTTGTTCCATGTAGCCCAATCACCGTAATGCACCCCAAAGGTTGCACCACCATCATTTGGCCATACAGAGCCTGCAGCAAGTTGTAAGTCCGTGCAGTGCAGGTCAATGCTATAAAGGGCATTACCAAGAACATTCATGGCCGTGCTACAGTTGGGCGCATACCATGTCGCATCAAGCAAGGGAATCCAACCATTTTCAGAGGTAAAGTGGAACGACAAGTCAAAGGCAGAAACACTGGCTGAGCCTTGGTTTAGCACCTTTATGCGTGGCCTTAGGTAGTTCACATCGGACTGGTCTTCGATCTGAATTTGCAACTGTGAAGATGTCACTGCCGACGAAGAACTAGACGAGGTAGAGGAACTCGATGAGCTTGAATACGCCTGTAGGCTTGGGACAATTCCTGCAAGGAACTTAATTTTGGCATCCACTAAAATAAGTCCCACTTGGGTTTTATCAAAGTCGCTCCAATCCACAAGGTTAATGCCCATATCACCTTCCACAATAGTTTGCCCTGGATACAGAATGTACTTGTTAAAGTAAACATCGAGAGCCCACAGATTTCCTTTGACTTGATTTACTGATAGCGATGCATCCTTGGCAGACCAGTTGTTTGCTGGCATTTGTAAAGTTTTACCATCGGGAACATTGAAGTAGTAGAGCGCATGGTAATTCGCTAGTGGTGCCGTGCCTGTGTTCTGAATGGTGAACTGTGGCTTGAATGAATGGGTATCCCAAGGTGCGGCGTCCTTCACTTGAATGGTTCCTGCTTCTGTAAGCGAGGTTACATCGATTGGGAGTGTTGGCTCCTTGCCCCAAAGAATTGTGCCATCGTTAGCATACACTACGATCTTTTGATCAAGCTCAATTTGCCCTGCATTCTTGTCTGCAGAGTAATCGCGCCAATGGTTCCATTGAGTCCAATCGGTGTAATGAAGGCGAATCTGCCAGCCATCATTGTTTGGATAGTAAACACCGGTGTCTAGCGTCACTTGGCTTGCATCGATCACAAAACGCCATTGATCACCACCGAGATGTTCTTGAGTAAACGAGGCGTGTGGATAATCAAATTCAACCATTGGATTGCGAGCTGAGTCACCTGTAAAGTAGAAAGCCACCTTGAAGCCATGAATAGGTTTACCAGACACATTGCGAACCAAGAGGCGAGGGCGCGAGGTTGCTGTATCGCCAACGTTACGAGCCTCTCGATAGAGAACCACGATCGGTGCAGTCATGGGTGCTTGTGCGCCCCAAATATTATTTACTGGTGGTGTAGGCGCTCTTTGAGTGCTGGTATCCGTAGCAGTACCCGTGCCCGCTAACATAGCAGCAGGGATAGACCCTACATCGCCGAGTACTGCATAGGTGATCACTGGTGGGAGGGTTAGCTTCAGAGTATCTGCCCATGACTTTCCAGAATAATTGCGGGCAGTAACAATCACTTGATTGCCCTGGCGTGCAACAGACACGTTGGCCATGATGTCACCTGGGGTAAGCATCGTAGCCTTTGCCGTGCCCGCATCATCAATGTACCAGACATATGCACCGTAGCCAGGTTGATAACCCGCAACAAGACGGAACGAGCTATCTGCGTTGCGTATGCCTACACCATGGTAGCCAGCAGAAGCAATGACCGGCTGCACATTGAAGTCACCTGTAAGCGCAAGTGATTGTGTAGCAACATTGAGACCCGTGTTTGTGCCAAGCGCAGGAATTGTGGCCGAACCTGTTGTTGCAGAGATTCGAAGAAGTGCTTTGCCATTTCCAGAGCCAATGCTAGTTTCGCAAGATTCATTCAGCGCACACAACAGGTCTTGACCCAAACGCGGAGCACCAGGGTTATCGGTGCTTACATCGATATCTAATGATTTCACATCTGCTGCAAACTTAACGGGGCCATGGAGCACAGGTTCCCAAGGAGCTTGCGAATTGTGAATCAGGTACTTATGTGGGATTTGAAAGAATGGCTTCAAGGTTGAACTTGCTGTGTCAAGTCCTGCGGCCTTGTTTACCATCGTTTGGCTACTAGCCTCAACCACGAGATCACTTGTGGGGAGCCAGTCGGTTTGAATACTCTGCAACATACTTAACAGGCTGTCATTGACTGTTACACCATCAACAGGGTAGCCAATGCCTTGGCTCGCGTAGGTGCGCAGAAGATTGCCCACAGCTAAGCAGCCTGGTTGAGTACTTGAGCTCGCGTCACAGAATTTATCGGCACCGCCAGCAATCTGCCCCAGCAGCGCACTCACAAATGCTTGAGTCGAGTCCGAATACAAAGGAAGCGTAACGATTTTTTTCCCATCTGGACGTGTCGGGAAGCCAGATCCGTTTGTACCAGTTAACTGGGTAATGAAGTCAGATGTTGGATCCAAGTCCTTTGCGCTTTGCCGAGTTCTTTGAATCAGAGCCCGCGCACCAGCAATTTTATCTGGAATGTGTTGAGCACTCTTTGAATCGAAAGGGCCAAGATTGTTGGTAACCAATGTTCCCTTGTATGGGCCTAAATATGGTCCATGCATTTCAAAATACACATCGGCAAAAGGCCCTGCCGTGGCACCAAATAGCGCACCCACAGGCCCTGTCACAATGCCGAGTATCCCACGCATTGTTCCATTTGAAACTAAATCAAGTCCACCCGTTAAACCGCTATTGGCACCGTTCTCGACCTTAGTCCAGGTATCCACATCAATATGCATCTTGAGCAACTGACGGTCGCTCGTATCGCCTTGAGCCAGGTTATCAAGATCCGAAATGAGCGTGCTCAAACCTGGATACTTCGCGACCGCATTTGCCGCAGAACCCGCCATGGGAGAGCCAAAATGCGGTGTATCTACCGTCACAATCTTATGGATGTGATTTGCCGCATTGGCGCTGCCACTTGGGAACCCCACAGCTGTCTGCAACCCGCGCAACATTTCACGAACTGCAATGCCACCTTGACTATGGCAGACTAAGTCGATTTGTAAGCTATCGATTTTTGTCCAATCCAGCCCTTGCGTAGCCTTGAAATAATCATCAAGAACAGCCTTGATTCGACCATACAACGCACGAGACTGTGAAGCGGAAGAGTCTGTAGACCAATCTGGCTGCACATCGATCCAACTGCTGTCTTTGCCATTATGCACCCAATTGCCTGGTGCTTGGAAAAAGTAAATGCCATTATGGTTCCAGTTCGTATCCAAGTTTTGGTTTCGCATCAGCATGTCTGGCAAAGAACCAATTAAATAGCCCTTTACCTGTGCATTGCGGAAACTTGGATTATCAATCGTATCCACAACAGGCTTTGCACCCCAGACCTTGAAATCATCGTTCAAGCCATGAATGAGTAAGGCTGGCCGCGCCAATTTGCCAGGAGTTCCTGTGAAGGTATATGGAGGATAGGATACTGCTCTTTGATTCCAAAGATTAAACAGAGTGTCAAAAGGAACGGCAAGGTCTTGACTCCCAAAGGTTCCTGTCTGTGGATTATAGGTAGACATGTCCACCACTACTGGATCTTTATCCAGATTGCTAGGACCATCGCAGCTACTTACAGTTTGCTTGCATACGTAATTGAGCACTTGGAAGTTAAGAATTCCGTTATAAGTAATCTTGTTTCCACAAGTCACTCGATAGGCCACGGAAGCGTTTTTGTAGTAATCATTCTCCAAACCCCAACCGTTGTAGATAGTCGAAGAGATATCAGTAGCATATTCAACTAGACTCGTTACTTGTAATGTTCCGGGCTTGAAATGCCCCGTGCCGTCGTTAATAGATTCACAGTAACTATCAGGTGTATAATCCGCTGGAGTCGGAGTTACATATTTATTCGTTGGTGTTCCCTTGTCGCTGGAGGGGTATTGCGATTCCCATATTATCGTTGTTGCAGACCAACTAGACACCGCACACGCCATGAAGCCACAAATTAAAGCGGCATATAGAAGTGGCTTTTTACGTTTGGTTTGGTTTGGTTTGGTTTGGTTACTCATTAATTCTCCGTGGTTTATTACGAGTGGAAGTTAGTTTGATGTTGTTTCAATTCAAATGCAATATTTTGAAAAATCGACAAAGAGACTCACCGAAACCAGAGAACACAGAGGCTTTTGTACCAATCAGCACAATAATTCATTGCTTCCACCACTCATCACTCCGTTTAGCGAACTCATCATTCAGCTCTCGCCTAGTTCCCTGCATTTGGCTACTTTGTGAGTATGGGAAATACTGTCAAGATCAATCTTCGCCGCGTCAATGAGTTGCAACTCGAAGCAACCAACACCTTGGGTCGGCGCATTGTGATGGATGCCCCTGTGGCACATGGTGGAACCGACGAAGGCGTGCGACCGATCGAAGTATTGTTGATGTCTCTTGCGGGTTGTGCATCTGTGGATGTACTCACGATTTTAACCAAACAAAGACAGATCGTGAACGACTACCAAGTTTCGGTGGAAGGCGATCGCATTGATGCTGTACCTGCTGTGTTCGAAGCCATTCGCATTCACTTTCAAGTGCGTGGCGACGTTGAAGCATATAAGCTTGCAGAAGCCGTAAAACTTTCGGCAGAAAAATACTGTTCGGTGGCTGCCATGCTTACTGCGGCAGGCATTCAATTGACCTGGACAAGTGCGGTTGTATGAAGCTGATAGCGATGCTGGTATTGTGCTCGTCGCTTCTTTGGGCCAAGGATAAATCGACGAAAGACAACGCGCCTTTTTATGCCGGTCCATGGACTACACTCGAAGGCAAAAAGATCACGCTATTTACCGATGGCAAACCTGTACTCATGGATTTTTGGGCAAGTTGGTGTGTGGCGTGCCGCATGGCAACTCCTCATATCACAGCGATTGGCAATGACATTCCTAATCTACGGATCATTGGTGTAAACGTCGAAGAAGGCGATTTGGCGGATGCACATAAGTTCGTAGAAATCACCAAAATGAAATATCCATCAATTGTGGATATTCCAGATCGATTATCGACACCTCTGCAAATTGAAGGCTTGCCCTCGATCATTTTGTTCGATGCCAAGGGCAAGATTTTAAAGCGTTGGCTTGGTGAGCCCGAAGATCTGGGAGACTCCGTGCGCCAAGCCTTGGGCATTGAGTAGCCCGCGTAAAACGTCATTGCCCCTTGACTCTGTCATTGCCCCTACATTCTGTCATTGCGGCTTTTGTCATTGCGGCTTGGCCGCAATCTCGTTTCGGTGTGAGATCCTTGCCAAGCAAGGATGACAAGGATGAAGCAAGGATGACAAGGACGAAGTAACGATGACAAGGACGAAGCAAGGATGACGCGTGCGATGCAACGGAGACAAGAGACGCGAGGGTAAACGAATTCTACTCTGGAACGTTGGCTCTTCGGAACTCTGGAACTCACTCATCGCAATTGATTTATGCCCTACTCCGAGAAGGTAAACGGAATCGTTACGGTTGTGTTGCCTGCCTTAATCACTTTAAAACTCCAAGTGGATACTGCTTCGCGAACATCGTTATCGAATGCGCTTTCTTGTGTGCTTGAACTGAATACTTGGCAATCAGCAATGGAGCCGCCTGCAAGAATGGTAAAGCGAAGCGTTACCTTGCCCGCCATACCTGGGTGCAGCTTTAAGTAGCGGTTGTAGATGTAGCGAAGTCCTGGTGTGCGGTCGCGAATAACGCGCATAATTTCTGCCACAGATCTGCCTCCGTTTCCATCTTGCATCGAGATTTCCGAAGTCTTGGGTTCAATGCGTTTCCCTTTTTGAGTGACAGCAATGGTGGATCCCTTAGTCAGTGTGGAGGCTAACACTGCATCGAGACCATCACCATCGCCATCACCACCCACGATGCCATTGAAAGTGCCATCTGCCTTTCCTTGGCGCGGGCCACCAATTCGTGTATGACCCACGGTGGAAATGCGAATATTGGATTGCAAAACCTTTTCCAAGTCATGATGCATTTTCATGTCGACCATCTGGTAAGCGCTTTGATTCATGTTATGCGTTTTGGCAGTCAAGAAAGCAAGAACACCAAGCCCTGTAATCGAGTGCGGCACTCCCTTTGCGGTGGTTTTGCCTCCGCTATGAGTACCATGCCCTGGGCGCTTGGTGTGCGTATCTGTGGGCTTAGCGGCGACTTTCTCAGCGGGCTTTTTGGTGTCGTGCATATTGATCTGAACGTGTGCAGTGCCTTGCGGGGTGTTAGCACTCTCCAACACTTGGTCTACCACAAACTCAATGGTGGAAAAATACGCGCTGCCTAACAGGCCTATGACGCAAGTGAAAAAGACAAGACGTAGAATGCGAGCGTCGCTTTCGGGCATTAACGCTGCATTGATAGCCGCAACATTCAGTGATGCAGCGTTGATTGCGGTCGCGTTGGTATTCATATTGCACTCCTTGGTTGGTTCATTCTCAGTGTCCTCAACCATGAATTACACACAAGTGTCCGCACGATTCTGTAAAAGAAAGTTTGCTATCAATTGGAATATGGATGTAAACAATCATTAACCTTGCAAACATTTCTTTGCAAAGGCTACGAAGCTATGTGTATCAAAGATTTGCAGCCATATTGATTTTCAAACAGGGCTCGTCAAATCCGCAATGAAAACGAAAGTTTGCAGAGTAAAATGTAAGGATACAGAAGGAAGTGATGAGTACTTGAGTGATGAGAGATGAGTGAAATAGTCTGCAGGCAAAATGAAGAAATTGAGAATTGAAAGTTGAAAATTGAGAGTTGTGCACAAACTCGTTTTCATTTCCCCTGAACTTTCAACTCTACTCTTTCAATTTTCAACTCTTTACTCGCATCAACAAGCTCAAGAATATTGTTCCAGTGAATCTTTCTATCTTTGCGACCCTTGGCGCTTATCCGCTTGCATAATCTCGGGACTCTGTGGTGTGCATCGCGAGCAGGTTATCGCGCCTCCGCGTAGGCTTAACGGGCTTTTTAACATCGCTTCTGAATGTTGGTGTGCCTGTGAAATGCTTATTACACACAAACTCCCCATGGGAATACATATGAACGAGAATGCAACATTTGCCGACCTGGGCCTTTCCCAGTTCGTGCTCGACGCCGTCCAACAAATCGGCTACGAAATCCCTTCACCCATTCAGGCACAAGCGATTCCAGTATTGCTTTCTGGCAAGAATTTGCTGGGCACCGCACAAACTGGAACAGGCAAGACCGCTGCGTTTGCTTTGCCATTGCTGAGCCAGTTAGACCTTACGCAAAAGAACGCGCAGATCTTGGTGATGACACCCACGCGTGAACTTGCGATCCAAGTCGCAGAAGCGATTCAGAAGTATGGATCTAGGATTCCTGAGTTCCATGTGTTGCCTATTTATGGTGGACAAGACATTGGCATTCAGTTCCGCGCTTTGAAGCGTCGTGTGCAAGTTGTGGTGGGAACACCCGGCCGCGTGACCGATCATATTCGCCGCGAAAGCCTTGATTTATCTGGCCTGAAAGCGATTGTGCTCGATGAAGCTGATGAAATGCTCAAGATGGGTTTCGAAGAAGATATCCGCGGAATTTTGGCTGCAGCTCCTAAGACAAGTCAGCGCGCATTGTTCAGTGCGACCATGCCTAACAGCCTGCAAAGCATTGTGCGCGAGCACTTGGGCGACTATGAGCAAATTCGAATTCAGAACAAAACGACGACCGTTGAAAAAATCAACCAACGTTTTGTGATGGTTCGTCACGATCAAAAACTCAATGCCTTATTGCGTTTGCTAGAACACGAAACTTACGATGCCATGTTGATTTTTGTGCGCACGAAAGCTTCTGCAAGCGAACTTGCTGAGAAGCTTGAAGCGCGTGGATATTCCGCGACACCACTGAGCGGAGACTTGAATCAAGCTTTGCGCGAACGCACCATCAACCGCCTTAAAGAAGGCTTGGTGGACATTGTGGTGGCAACCGATGTGGCCGCACGCGGACTCGATGTGGATCGCATCACGCATGTGCTTAACTTCGATGTTCCTTACGACACAGAGTCTTACGTGCATCGCATTGGCCGCACAGGCCGCGCGGGTCGCGAAGGCAATGCAATCTTGTTTATTACTCCACGTGAACGCAGCATGCTTTCAAGCATTGAACGTGCCACTCGCCAACAAATCACACCTATGGATCTGCCCACGAACGCGCAGATTCAGAGCAAGCGTGTGAACGAGTTTAAAGAGAAATTGGTGCAGATTGCTACCAACGAAGATCTCGATAAGTTCAAGCTTTTGGTGGAAACATGGGCCACCGAAGAAGCCATGGATATCACCGACATTGCTGCAAGCTTAATGTACCTCGCACAAAAAGATTCGCCTCTTTATGAAGTGATGCAAGAAGTGCCAAAAGCTTTTGCACGCGACGAGCGCAGTGATCGCGGTGATCGTTCTTCTTACGGCCGCAACGAACGCCCTGACCGTTCCGAACGGCCTGAGCGTAGCTTTGATCGTGGTGACCGCCCACAGCGTGCACCTCGTGACGATTCTGATCCACATAAAGCCGAAGAAGGTTACGATCGCTATTACATTGGCGTTGGTCGCGAACACCGCATTACCCCGGGCGATATTGTGGGTGCTATCGCGAACGAAGCGAACATCAATAGCAGCAACATTGGTCGCATCAAATTGCATCCATTCTTTAGCACAGTTGAGCTCCCACAAGGCATTGACCGTAGCTTGCTCGGCATCTTGAGTCAAATGACGATTCGCGGCAATCCTTCCAAGTTCCGTCTTATGACCGATGAACCACCTCCTGCATACGGCGGCGGAGCCCCTGGCGCTGGTGATGATCGTGGGCCACGTGGTGAACGTTCAAGCTTTCCACGCCGTAGTTTTGGTGATAAAAAGCCGGGCGGCGGATTTGGTGGCGGCAAGCCCTTTGGTGGCAAGCCTCGCGGCGGATTCGGGGGAAGAGGAAAGTAGAGCAAGATGAGAGTTGAAGATTAGTTGAGATTTGAGAGATGAAAATTGAAAGTGTTGCACAAGTTCATTTTCAATTCCCCCCGAACTCTCACCTCTCAATTTTCAATTCTCAATTTCATTCCCTCTGAACTCTCACCTCTAACCTTTCCCCTCTTATGATCGCACTGCAAAACATTCGGAAAGAGTACGGCGACCAGGTCATATTTGATGACATCAGTTTTCAAGTTGGACCGGGCGAACGCGTTGGTATATCTGGGCGCAACGGGCATGGCAAGTCTACGCTGTTTCGCATTATCCTTGGACATGAGTCTGCTGATGGTGGACGTATTGAGATTCCGCGCGGTTATTCGATTGGGCATTTGGACCAGCATTACCAGTATGAGCACGCTACGACTTTAGAAGAAGCATGCTCTGTATTGCCCGAGCTTGATGGTGGATACAAAGAAGAATACAAAGCCGAGGAAATCCTTGCGGGACTAGGCTTTACGCCGCAAGCGATTGCAAATGATCCGCATAAATTATCGGGTGGATTTCAAGTGCGTTTAAACCTTGCGAAAGCATTGCTGCGAGAGCCGCGCATGCTTTTGTTAGATGAGCCCACGAACTATCTTGATATTACTAGCTCGCGCTGGCTTGAACGCTTTTTGCTGAGTTGGGAAAATGAGATGATGATCATTACCCATGATCGCGCCTTTATGGATGCGGTGTGCACACATGTGGTGGGCATTCATCGCAAGAAGTGCCGCAAGGTACAAGGCACCGTGGCGAAATTGTGGGATGCAATTTTGCTTGACGAAGAAGTGGTGATGAAGACCGCAGCAAGCGAAGCGAAGAAGCGCGAGCAGATGGAAAAATTCATTGCACGTTTTAAAGCCCAAGCAGCCAAAGCCAAGATGGTGCAATCACGAGTGAAACTTTTAGAAAAGAAGGGCGAGATTCAAAGCCTTGCGCCCGCTTCGAAAGATCTTGAGTTTGCGTTTACTTCTGCAGATTTTCCTGGCAAGCGCATGTTGCAAATTAACGACATAAGCTTTCGTTACAACGAAGAATCGCCTTGGCTCATGCAAGGTCTTTCCCTGGAAATTTTTAAGGGTGAACGCGTTGCAATTATTGGCCCCAACGGTCGTGGTAAAACCACACTGCTGAATTTGATCGCTGGTGAGTTAGAGCCTAAGAATGGCAAGATCGAAATTAACGACAATGTGAAAATGGCCTACTTTGGCCAGACTAACGTGCAGCGTCTCGATCCACGCAATACCGTCGAAGAAGAAATTATGCAGACTCTCGACAATGCCAAGAACTTCAGTCGTGGCAAGGCGCGCAGCCTCGCAGGGCTTATGATGTTTGAAGGCGATGCAGCACTCAAGCCCGTAAAAGTTCTTTCGGGTGGTGAGCGTAGTCGTGTATTGCTTGCAAAAATTTTAGCCACTGCGTGTAACTTACTTTTACTTGATGAACCCACGAATCACTTGGATATGGAAAGCTGCGAAAGCTTATTAGAAGCCTGCGAAGAATTTCCAGGTGCGATGATTCTGGTAAGCCATGACGAAGACCTTTTGCGAGCCTTTGCAACGCGCTTAGTGATCTTTGATGGCGACAGCGCTTTCTTGTTCGAAGGTACTTATGATGAGTTCCTTGAGAAGATTGGCTGGGTGGAAGAGAAGAACCGTTGAAAACGCTAAAGTTCTAAAGTGGAAAGTTGCAGCAAGCATTGCAATTCAAAGGAATGAGAACCATGCACAGCGATTGTCAACCCAACACACGATTGTTACTCCAACACACGATTGTTACTCCAACACACGATTGTTACTCCAACACGCTATTGTCAACCCAACACTACAATCGTCATCCCAGCTTGGCTGGGATCTCATCACAATAGAAATGAGATTGCGGCCAAGCCGCAATGACAAAAAGAAGCCGCAATGACATTCCAAGGCTACGAGATGACCCAAAATGTGAATGAAGGCATGACCACAAAAGCTCGTTCGCGGGGATTTAGGACAGAGCGGTGTCCTGTGTGCAGTTTGCCACTTGTGAATTGTGTGTGCAGCCAATTAAAGCAAGCATCAAGCAATATTCATATAGTCCTTTTACGACACCTGAGTGAGGCTGTGCGCCCAAGTGGCACGGGCTTTTTAGCCTTGTATTGCATTCAAAGTAGCGAGCTGCTTTTGCCCACGGATTTAGATGCGTTTTTAGCGAAACATGCCCATGAAAAAATGGCACTTCTGTTTCCGCCCGATGGTGCAGAAGCCATGCCCGATTCTGCTAAGGTGCTTCTGGACACTTGTACGCAGCCCAAAGGCATTCCTGTGCAAACCTTAATTGTACCCGATGGCTCTTGGCAAGAAGCTCGGCGCATGGTACGCAAGCACGCCTTGCTTCGAAGCTTACCGAGGGTGTCTCCTCAAATGTTGACACGATGGATCGATAATCCGTTGCGTAGCGATAAGTGGGTGCGGCCTTGCACCGCGGAAGCGATTGGGCAATGGTTACAAGAGCGCGAGCAGCAAGCAGCAGCAGAGGCGCTACGTATAAGTTTGCGCGCATTTGTAGATGCACATTGGAAGGCTAGGGGAGTGAAACTCGATGTCATGCAAAATGCTGGCGATGTTGATCAATAAACTCATCGAGTCTGCGTGGTTCGCGCCCCATAATTTCTGCGAAGGTATTTGTACTCACAGGAGCTTTGCCGAACTTAGGAAGCCAATGCAGCAAAAGCATAACCGCCATTAGAGTCCAAGACTTGTCTTCGCGCAGTGAATGCAAAATGTATCGGAATAGATTCGGATTTTCGTAGCGAATCGCTCGCGGAGTATTGCGATTAATAATCTCTACCACTTGATGAAAGTCAATCGTCTCAAGACCTGTGATTTCTAGGGATCGATTGCGATAAAGTTCGCGCTCTTTTGCCACTTTGACAATCAGTGCACCGATATCATCGACATCGAGCCAGTTCAATTTCATGTGCCCAGAAGGCATATAAATGCGTCGATTATTTTTGATTTCTGCATACAAAATCGTGATCAAATTATCCATGAAATAGCTTGGACGAATAAAGGTATAAGCGAGCCCCGACTCAATGATCTTATGTTCAATCTTGCGATGAGGGGTGTATTCCTTGGTCTCGGCACCTTGGATCGAAAGAAAGATGATATGTGGACTACTGGGTTTGCACTTTTCTAAAAATCGCCTAAATACTTTAGGGTCAGTAATTTGTGGAGGCCGCATCAAAAAAACGATGTCGGTGTCGGCTGGAATACTAGACTCTGCAAGGTTTGCGAAGTCAAACGGGGTCGTCAGCACACTATCAAAAAACGTGTTAGATGCAATGTTAGATGGGTTCCGTAAACCTGCAACAATTTGCAACGAAGAATTCTTCGCATTCGCAATAATGGCTCGACCCACATTGCCAGTTGCGCCGGTAATGAAAAATTTCATGATCCCCCTTCAACAGAATAATCTGTCAGGAAAAGGTTCGCATACGACGGGCAACAAACAGATTTACCAGTGCGATGCCCATGCCTGCAATAAAAACAGCCTGGAAGCCGAACGTGCGCCATAGAACTCCACCTAAGAGCGCGATGCTAATTGAGAACACGTGATCGATAGTAACAGCCATCGTAAGTGTTGGTGTAACATGCGCAGGGTCAACCGCGATCTTTTTCATGTACGTTGAACGAGCCATGTTGAAACTCATCAACACTTGGTCTACTAAGAAACAAAGAATCACAACAGCAAAGGCGGCAAAAGGTGGCAAGTAGTTTTTTGCAAACGCATAACCTGCACAAACAAAAATCAGCACAGTCGCTTCTAAGCTCAGAGCGAAGCGCTCTCCCATCTTATCGATCATGCGGCCAATAGAGGGTTGAATCAAAATTCCAATGACTCCGCCCACGGTAAGCAAGCGTGCAATCATTGATGTGCTCTGTTGAAAAATGGTCACCAGTACCCAAGGCGCAAAGGTCAAGAAAATTTGCTTACGAGTTCCAAACAACACGCATAAACCATAGTAGAGTTTGTATTCCTTATGCAGTTTTAAGTGCGCACCTTGCGGAAGTTTTGTACCCGGTGCCATTTGATAAAAGCAAAAGCCCGCGCCCAGAATACTTACTGCGCCAAGGATTAGCGTGACTGTGAAGTTGAAATGAAAATACTGGAAACCAACAAATACGAGTGCAGAACCAGCGATCACAGACGCATTTCGCAACGCGTTCAATTGCCCAAGTCGCTTGCCGGTTTCTCCACTCTTTGCAAGATCCATCGCAATGGAAGAATTGAGTGGCATAAACAAATGCTGACCTAAACTATAAATGAATAACCATGGCATCATCCACAGAAAAGTCTTCGAGAAAAAAGCAAGTAGTATCAATCCCAGAAAGCCGAAAACACCGGCCATGGCCGCAAGTCTGCGTGAAGGTAAAAATGCGAGCAGTGCAGAAACAAAAGCCACGGAAATGCCTGGCAACTCACGAGGAATTTCAAGCACAGTACGCTGCAAACCATCGAGATGAAAACGAGCATCCAAAAAATTATTGAAGATCGCATCGACGAGTGCACCGCCAAAAGCAAATGCTGCGCAAGCAACCAAGAACAACCTCACGTCGCGAGGGCTGTTGCGAAAACGATCTAAACCACTTTTAAACATGGTCCAAAACTAGCAAAGCGCTAGATCTATGGTGCTTTTGTGAATGGAAGTAAGAATGTTCTATTTTTGAAGCACGAAGGGGGTCTTATGCAAACAAACAAAATCATCTCATTCCTGTGCGGCCTACTCTTGGCTACAAATGCATGGTCTGCTAAAGTCGTGTATTTGATTCCACCTAATGATGCTGCATGGCACCAAGGCAGTGCATTGCTGCTCGTCGATGGCAATAAATCGGTGCGCCTTGAAGCCGACACCATTTTGTGTGGGTACTTCAAGATCTCGTATGCAATCGCGGCCGACTCGAATGCTTTGTTCATGAGCGAGACAAATACAAGCACAACAAAAATCGGCGCAAATGGTGTAAATGCCTTGACTCCAATCCCATTCAATTTTAAACGAATACTTGATTCACTTGCCCACGACACCTTGTTTTACAATGCGCAAGATAGTCTGTGGTATGCCAACGATCCGCAACTTCATGGCCAATGCTCGTATCCATTTGCTACGATCTTTTATGACACCGATGCTGAACTTCACGGCGCATTTTCTTGCGATGAATACCCCAATGTGGGCACGTCTGCTTGCCCTTCCACGAAAGGGCTTACCTTCTATGATCCCAGTGCCGGCAAAATTCCATGCCTTGGTGTTATTCCTGGAATTGTGTTGCCAACTCTCGGCGTAGACCGCAAACCAATCTATAGCCCTGCAAGCGGCTGCATGAAAGACAGTACCATGTTCAACACATTGTTCCGTTCTACGACAGGTGTGAACGAACTTGTTTGCGTGGATTTGAATGTAAAGCAAACGTCTAGAGGCGCGTGGGAATTCAATAGCGATTCTGCACAGGGGTTCTATCCTGTCGATGACTTAACCAGTGCAGGAACAGCTTTAAAGCGCACTGCTTATACAAGCGTTGCTTATGGAACGGGTGCTGGAAGCCTAGCAAAAGACAACGTAAATTCTAGCGCGCAAAATATTTTTCCGGCGAATGTGAACTGGTCTAGCCTAGATACCAGTGGCCAAACATTTTTTGATCTTTACCCATCACAGAAAGGGGAATTTACCAGTGGATCAAATCCCGATGTGTACAATGATGCTGAGTGGGGAAGCAGAAGCAGCGCTCCGCACAATCGTTTCTTTTGCTCAGAGAGTCATGGAAGTTTTGTGTATAATCCTTCGCAAAAATGGTACTTCCGTAGCTCCGATGATTTGTGGGTGTTCATTAACAATAAAATCGCGGTGGATTTAGGCGGTATGCATCTTTCTGCGCCTGGTGCCGTAAGCCTTGATACGCTTGGGTTGGTGGCTGGAAATAGTTATCCAGTAGATATGTTCCACTGCAACCGCCGCAATGTAATGTCCGATTTCCGATTCAGCACCAATATGTACGTTCCAACATCAAGCTCGTTGTACTATGAACAGACGGGGAATACTTATGTCTTCGAGAAAACGGTCAATGCATCCGCTAGCTGCGGTGCGTTAATTGTGGGAGGAACAAGGTACACGATTGATGGCTCGACCTTGAAGGATCTCGTATTTCGCCTAGTCGATTCGCAAGGCCAAACCTTTGATGGAAATCCAAGTACAGTGTCGCTGGATTCAAATCTTAGTCTCGGAAGTACTCTCTATGGAGGCATCACAGCAAGCGCAGGTAAAATTGTTTTAGACCCAATTAAGCTACAAGGACTTTCCGACGGACGCTATAAGATTGTAGCCTTCCAAACCTCTGCTCCAACAATAAAGGTTTCGATTAGCTTCTCGGTTTCAGCCGGTGCATCAAAACTTGCCAACGCGACTCCCAAAGGCTCTGCAACAGCTTTGGGCGGTCAACTATCTATGGTCATCAATGGAGAATTGCAAGTCCCTGTGACTATGCGTTTTTCCGCGATAAAGGTCTTCGATCTACAAGGTCACGAAATTGCGGAACTGTCAAAGGGTACTGAGAGAATAAGACAGCCATCGTTTGCAAACAGCATTGTTATACTGCATCCCATGAATTGAGATGCAGTATGAAATCAGTTTTTTCCACTTACAAACGAACTCAAGCGTTGACCATTTAAGCCAATAGCAACAATGATCCAGCGACCTTGTGCCAAGTTGTTTGGGAGCACAGCACTCACTTGTTGTAGGTGTCCCATTATGTTATACACTTGGTACGCTGTTGCTTGCAATTGAATTTCTGTAACGTTGTGTGTAAAAATTTGCGTAGTCGCAGAGCTTGATGAACTTACCGCCACACTCGATGATGACGCTTTCGATGAACTTGATGCGACGACGCTAGAGCTAGATACGGCAAAGCTTGATGAGCTTACGACAATGCTACTCGACAATGTGACAGAGCTTGAACTCACTGCAATACTCGACGACGATGCTTTCGATGAACTTGATGCGACGACGCTGGAACTAGACACGACAACGCTTGATGATGATGCCATTGAAGATGAGCTGACTGAACTCGATGAACTTGCACCTGCACTGTATGTTCCATAGATTATTCCGCGACCCACTGTGCTCATGTATACGCGACCGTAGGTGTTCATGTCTCCATCGATCAACTTTGCATTGTCGCCTGGGCCACCATATTGATGCAGGTCATCGTTAATGCGCGTCCATGAGGTGCCTGCATTATCGGAGCGGAACATTCCTGTTACACCACTCACCGTGCCCCAGATATAGACTGCGGGGTAAGTATTGCCTGTTGCCGCTTTGCCAAAGCCCACCTGCGAACAAGCGCTCACTGTGCTCACCTTGGTAAACGAGGTGCCCGAATTGGTGGTGCGGGTTAATCCGTTGCCGTATAAGGCAACCCAGACATCGCCTTCAACCCCTGGAACTGCTCGCGCTCGGCTATTCCCGTTGGAATTTAGTGTGGCTGTTGAGTTGAATGATGCACCACCATCAAGGCTCACATAGAACACGCCCGAAGCTTTGTTGTATGCATAAAACTTCAAGCTATTTTTCGCATCAGCTACAGGGATTGCGTTGAAACTCAAACCCGTGCTTGTCGTCCAACTAGATCCCTTGTTTGTTGTGCGGTGAACAGTTGCAGAAGCCGTTGCCCACAAGAGTGTGGAACCATCTGCAGAAAGGGCTAAATCGCTCATCCCTTCGGTGCTAGGAAGTGCTAATGGTGTCCATGAGCTACCGGTATTTTCACTGTAGTACACAATTGATCCATTCACAACGTTGTTGCTGTTGTAGGTGGAATTGCCGCGTGCAAGGGTTGCTGGCTTTAGCCATCCAAAAGCCATCGCACTAGTTGTACCAATGCTTTTGACGTGAGTGCCGTTTGCTGGTGACGTAGTTAGGTCACTGGTAATTTCTCCATCGAAATCGCCAACAACAGAGTAGAATGGGCCACCGGGCAAGCTGATGAAATTCAAGGGCACAGTTTCTTCGAGGCCCTTCACCATGAAATTCCACGTGGTGCTGGTAGAGCTCAAATTACTGCAAGAAAAGAGACCGTTGCCCGATGTCACAAATACGCGGTTGGAATTGAATGGATCGATTTCAAGACTACCCGCCCAATGCAATGCGTGGTTCGTGATCCAAGGGAATCCGTTGGTACCAAAGGTGTATTTGCCTGTGGTGAATACGTTTGTCCAGCTTGAGCCACCTGTGGTACTTTGATAAATCTGGTCGCCCCATACCGAAGTACTTCCCCATAGTTGTTGCTGCCATTGCGAAAAGGTGCTCACCACAATGTGCAATGGATTGGAAGCATCTACACTCACGCCACCATACGCGACCCCTGCCTGTGGACTTACATCCACCCAAGCATTTGATGAAGCCTTGGTATCAAAGCGGTACACGGCACCAGCTGAATTATTCGCATCGCCGTAAGTGATGTACATCTTGCCATCGCTAGCAAGCGAAGCACGCTCGGGCATATAGGTTGTGGGCGCACTCGCCACAGGATTCCATGAAGCTCCTGCATCGGTGCTCAGATAAAAGTTTGAGCCGCCAGTGGTTTGTACGCCCACATAAATTTTTGGCGTTGCTGTACCTGTAGTACCCGAGGATTTATCGAATAGCACAAACGAAATACCGTTTCCGTTGGATGTTGTAGAAACCGCAAGCGAAGTTACTGCATTCCATGTCACACCACTATCGATGCTCTTGAAAAGTCCGTTGTAGCGAGTGCCTAAGAACAAGATGTTTGCCTTGTTAGGATCTACACCAAGTTTTTCGCCTGTGTGACGGTTCGATCCATTGCCACTCGCTTTGAATTGCGAAGTCACCACGGTGTATTGAAACGTTGCACCGTAATCGTTGGAGCGCGCCACTGCGGTCAAGCCGAGATTCCAATACGAGGTTCCTAAGTACATGTACAGCTTGCTCGGATTCTGCGGATCAGTTGCAAACGATTCAACGCCCATGTAGCTCGTTTGCTGATCGGAGACTCCATCAGAAAGAGGTATCCAGCTTTGACCCGCTTCGTTCCAGCGGTAAGCTCCGCCAACATCGGTCCGCGCATAGATCAAATTTGCCTGTGTTTTCGAGGTCAAGATTCCACTCACAAAACCGCCGCCGCCAAAAGCCACGCTATTCCATGCATAGCTCTCCGCAAAAGATGTGGTTGCACCGCCAAGCATGGCTGCAAGCATTCCCATTCCAACAACTGATTTTGTGAGCAATCGCATAAGACCTCGTCTATTGTAATTGCATCTAAATTATGCTCAGAGCATAAGAACACATGCGAAGTGAAAATCAATCTGTTGAGCAAGGATCAACGTGTTCAATCTGTAGTGCTTTCCGTTCCTCGATATCTAGTTAGGAATCACGTATTTCCGCTTGATTGCCCCAAGCAGCCTTTTTTTTTGTTAGAAGCGCCTGCCAATATTCTAAATATGCATGTCTTAAAAACATTGCCTTTTGGGGATTCATGGATAGCGCTCACATCCACGGACTTCTTGTTCTCGCATTCTTTTCGCTAGGAATGCTTTGGGTTGCTGTGCCTATGGGACTTGCGATGGGATTAAATCCATTCATGGTGGCATGCATTGCTGTCCCCTGCTCAATACTGGGCGCTGCTTGTGTCATTGTATTGATTCGCCCTTTACGGGACTGGGTTCGCAAGCGTTACTCCGAACGCAACAAACGCGGGCACCTGCGCTTGATCTTTCGAGTTTGGCGCAAAGCTGGGCTCCCAGGCATTGGGCTTCTTGGTCCTTTACTCGTTGGCCCGCCACCTACCATGGCTGTTGGATTGTTGATGGGTGCAAAACCCGCAAAGCTACTCGCATGGACTTCCGCAGGTATTTTACTGTGGACAACGTTCATGGAAGTGTCTTTCTTTTTTGGAAAAACTTGGTTTAGTTAGCGCCTCCGCGATCGTTGCTCTACAACGAAAAAACCCGATGCAAGCGCACCGGGTTTATGAAATGGAGAGGAGGATGAACAAAAAAATCTATCGCAAGGTCTCGATTATGCGGCATGCTCAAGTGCAGCGGCATTCTTCAATTCGCGCAAACGACCCAGAGCATTTTCCTTGATCTGGCGAACGCGTTCCTTGGAGAGACCAAGCTGACGGCCAATCTCAAGCAGGTTCAACTCGTAGTCGCCCTTAAGGCCGAAATAAAGCTTCAACACTTCACGTTCTTGATCACCGAGCTGAGCAAAGAGCTTCTTCAACTCACTGCGATCAGCCTTACGATCCGAATTTTCGTCGGTGGCCTCGCCTTCGCTGGGAATCACTTCCATCAAAGACGTTTCGCCATCTTCGCCCACGGGAGCGTCGAGAGAAACAGTGCGCACGCCCATTAGCAAAATCTTTTCGATCTGCTCAGCGTTGTAGCGGGTTACTCCCTCAAGGGATTCCGCATCAATAACATAAGAGCCACCCACAACTTGCTTGATCTTACTTGAGGTGCGATTTAGCTTGCGCAAAACCAGTTCCTTTTCGGCGCTGATACGAACCATACGAGCCTTTTCAGAAATGGCACGAGTAATGGATTGACGCACCCACCAGACTGCATAGCTGATAAACTTGATCTTTTGGTCTGCATCGAAACGGCGTGCAGCTTCCATAAGTCCAAGGTTGCCTTCATTGATGAGTTCACCAATGGACATGCCCTGACCCTTATACATATTGGCAATATTCACCACGAAGCGAAGATTGGCGCGGACCAAGCGATCCATTGCACCACGGTGTCCTTCCGATGCCTTGCGCAACAGAATCCGTTCTTCAGGGACGGTGAGAAGTGGGTAGCGTGCCACTTCGCTCAAGTACTGAAAATAGATTGCGCGCTCATTCCATTCTTGGCTTGCCTTTGCAATCATGTGGGTAACCTCGTGTGTTTGTTTCTTACTCCTTCAATGTAGCCCACTTTTGCATACCGTATGTCACGCATTGGTGTGAGTTGGGCAATATTCCCGACAGAACTCTGTGAAAATCTGGTTGAATGAACAACATGATTGTGTCAGTGAATGTCATAAATCTGTCAGAAGCCTTTTTCTATATGGGTTTGCGGATGACGGGAAATGAGTTGAAAGTTCGAGAGTTCGAGAGTGGAGAGTTTCAATGTCTAATCCTAAAAGCATGAGAAGTCGCAACTCTCCACTCTCCACTAGCCATGCGCGTCGAGATGCCTTGGTGAATTAGATGTCGCAACTTTCCACTATCAATTCAATATTCCCCCTTATTATTAAATTCCAGACATGAAATCTGCACCCAATATCGCTGGCGTGATCACACCAGAGCTCTTAGATCTTCTAAGCTCAAGCCCTCAAGCTCTCGCATGCACAGAGTTGCTGCTTTGCAATACGCTTGAAATTCGCTACGATCTGTTTGCAGATAAGGCTAGTTGGCCACTTTTGGCTGCACGCGTTTTGAAATATCATCCCAAGGCTGTGATCGTTGGTACCATTCGCTTGGCTCGCGATGGTGGTAAAGTTTCCAATGCAGATTTTGCACAAAGATTCGCAGACTGGGAAAGCATTTGCACGCAGGCCATTCACCCACACTGGATCGACCTTGAGCAATTTCATTTGAAGGATTTTTCGCGTGAATTTGCACTTGCCCAGAAACAAGGTATTCGCATGTTAGTATCGCAGCATAACTTTCAGCATGTGCCATCGCTCAAGTACTTGCGAGCTCAAGCGGCCCAGGCTCGTGCAGCCGGAGCGCATGGATTTAAAATTGCGGCGATGTCCAAAAAAGCAGGGGATGCGTCACGTCTGTACACCCTTGCACGCAAAGAGCGTTTTCACTTTGAATGGCTTGCAACATTTGCAATGGGTGCGACAGGGCAAACCACACGGGTTCGCTCTCTGCACTATGGTGCGAACCTTACCTATGTAGCACTTGGCAAGGCTGTTGCACCAGGACAGCTCACTGCGATAGAACTGCTTTCAAAGCTTCTTCATTAAGATGGAATTATCGACAATGAGAATCTACAAATGGCTTTCCCTTCTGATTGTTATGCTCGTGGGCTCTGCATTCGCTATGGGCAACTACGGATTAAACAAAGTGCAATACGATCCGTTTGCTTGGAAGCTAGTGCAAACAAGCCACTTCGATATCTACTTCTACCAAGGTGGCGATTCGTTAGCTCGCTTTACGGCGCAGAATATCGAGACGCTATATGATTCTTCGGCAGCCTACATGCACCATCGTTTGCACCAACGCATCCCAGTAATTCTGCACAACACTCACGCGCAGTTCGAAGCCACCAATGTGATTCGCTATCCTATTCCCGAAGCGGTGGGAGGGTTCACCGAGGTGTTTAAAAATCGCATTGTGTTGCCCTTTGATGGTTCGTACACAAGCTTTCGCCATGTATTGCAGCACGAGATGTTGCACGCCATGGTATTCGATGAAGTGAGCAATGGCAGCAAGGGCTACAACACCGAAACGAAACTGAGCGCCATGCCCTTATGGGCCAATGAAGGCAGTTCAGAATATGGATCGCTGGGTTGGGATTTAGGCAGCGAATTCTTTATGCTCGATGCCGTTACGAGTGGTACTGTGACTAACCCCGCGCAAGATCTTTGGGGCTACTTAGCTTACAAGGGTGGGCAAAATTTTTGGTTCTATACCGAGTGCGTTTGGGGCAAAGGCACTGTGGCAAAAATCTTTGAATCCATTGCGCATGGGGTTTCCTTTGACGTGGCTTTTATGCGAGCAACGCGCGTATCGCTAGAAGAAGCTGGTGAGATTTGGCTGCGTGAAATTCGCCGGATTTATTGGCCCGAGCTAGGTGCCCGCCAATATGCGAAGTCCATTGCTCGCGCACTTACTGATCATCGCAAAGAAGAAAATTTTTACAACGTGAACCCTGCCCTTTCACCCGATGGCAAACAGATTGCGTTCTTTAGTGACCGTGGCAATTGGGAAGCGGTGTACATCATGGATGTAGAAACGGAGAAGATCACGCAGACTGCAATTGAAGGAGGCATGCGCGCTTCACACGAATCCTTTCATCCATTTACCTCAGCACTTAGCTGGGCTCCCGACAATCAGCACATTTTACTCGTGAGCAAACAAGCGGGTCGTGATGTGATCCATATCGTCGATGCTAAAAAATCAAAAGTCGTGTGTACCATTGATCCTATTGGGCTAGAAGGCGTTTCTTCACCCACCATTTCACCCGATGGCAAGCGCTTAGTATTTTCTGGGCAAAAGAATAGTGTGCAAAATTTGTACCTGCTTGAATTGCCAGCAACCCTTGGTACACAAGGATTCCCAGACGAAATTAGCCAAGCACCGGTTGCCCTTACCAACGATCATTTTACCGAAGAGCGCCCAGTATTTTCTCCATCGGGTCGCTATGTAGCTTTCCAAACCAACCGTGATGCAGACAGCACAGATCCCTTTATCAAAGACAAACTCGATGTATACCTTCTAGACCTTACAGGCCATAGCATACGCCGCGTAAGCAAGAGTCGTTGGACCAGTACGAGTCCAACCTTCGGCGAAGACGATTCGCTGATTGTGTATATCTCAAATCGCTCGGGTGTCGATAATATTTACCTACAGAATACCTTTGGTGATTCTACTTGGCCGTTATCTAACGTGCTGTCTGCGGTATCAAGTGTAAGCTGGTCGCACACCGGAAACGAAGTCTCGTTCTCGCTCTTTGAAAACGGGGGCTGGGATGTGTATTTGATGAAGAATCCATGGATGCATCGCCGCTTTTCTCCCTTGCCCAAAACGCGCTTTATGGAAGTCGCAGAAGACACCACAGGCACGCAACGATTTTTTGCAAGTCCAACTCTAGAGAATCTTAAGACCTTTAAGAGCAAGGCTTTTATGGATTCTCTTGAACAAGAAATTCGCGAAAGTACAGGCGAAAGCCACAAGAGCAAAGAAGATAAACCAGGCGCACAACAAGCGGTTTCCCACCAAACGGATGAAGATGGTTTTTTCCTAGATGCGCCAGCGCGTAAGGTTAAAAAAGATTCCACGAACGCCGTACACATGGATTCAACGCACACAGATTCTACACACACAGATACCACCAAAATCCACGTTGTAACTTTGCAAAGTGACACTGCGCAAAAGGATTCTACCCAGGCGAATTCCCTTGCGGTACAAGGCGATAGCGCTCATGCGACACCATCGATTGCGCAAGTTCCAAGCGCTAAGGATTCCATTAAGGATACAACGAGTCACCAAAAGGATGCGCAGATTACTCCAGCACCTGGTTGGAATCCGCCGGACACCACGAAAATATTTTTCACGGATAAAAATCAAACAGCTTTTAACGATGACGGCTCCTTGCATATCAAGCCTTACCAGACCGATTGGACATTAGATCAAGCGCAAGCGGTGGCTGGATTTTCGAGTACCGAAGGCGTGGGAGGCCAAGGCGCTGTAACCTTCTCGGACTTGATGGGCGATCAAGAAATCAACTTCTGGTTCTTTGGAGGTGGCAGTCTCGATAACCTAAGCTTCTTCCTTGACTACGGCTACTTGCCTAAGCGACTTGATGCGCATGTAAGTGTATTCCGCAATTATGCTGAAGGCAGTGAAACCATGACCCAAGCGCAATACTTGGCCTTGCACGATTCCATTGCTACACCTGGCTCCGACACCGTTACGGGTAGTGTGCCCTACGCAGACCAGACCTATGGTGCTGCGGTTAATTTTTCTTGGCCTCTGTCGATTTTTTCTCGCATTGACTTTGGCTCGCAACTCACTATGCGTCAGCGTACATACAAGAACATAACGGGTTCTACTTGGGATGGTCAAGAGTGGAACTACACGCTCAGCAACGATACCATTATCAAACCGCAGAATCTCAATACTGTTGAATTGTTCTTGTCGTGGTCTTTCGACAATGCGCAGTGGGGCGTTTCTGGCCCTGTGGAAGGGCAGCGCTTATGGGCTGGTGTGCAAGGAATTCCACCGGGAATTTTACAGAGCCAATATGCGTACTGGCGTGCTGATGCAGACATGCGTAAGTACTTCCGCATTTTCCAACGCTACACGTTTGCGTTTCGAGCAGCTGGTGGAATCTCGGAACCTATTGAAGGTTACAGCGATCCGCACCGCTATTTAGTTGGTGGCGACGACTGGACTCTCAACTGGCACTACAACGCAGACAACTGGCATGGCTCGCAAAAAGATGTGTTTTTTGGTTCATGGGAAACTCCTCTGCGCGGCTTTGCCTACAATGAATTTGCGGGTACACGCATGGGTGTTGTCAATGCAGAATTCCGCTTTCCATTCATTGACCGGCTTTCGTTTGGATGGCCAATACCGCTCAACATTACCAATGTCACCGGCGTACTATTTACTGACTATGGTGGCACTTGGGAAAATCGCGATGTACTGAGCAATCATGGCTGGGGCTACGGTTGGGGCTGGCGCTTGAACTTGGGCATCTTTGTGCTGCGTTATTCCCGCGCATGGAGTGTTGATGAATACAGTTCGCACAAGGGCGGCGATTACACATACTGGTCTATTGGTGCGGAGTTCTAAGAAACAAAAAGTCTATTATGAATAAATTCTTTGGGTTGTGTACCCTAGTGCTATTCGTGTTTGCTATTACACCAATAGAATCTTTTGCAGCGGGTACAATGACTCTCGAAGCTCAGCAGCTCAAGTCATTTTACTTGTCTCTAAATGTTGAAAACTTATGGAAAAAGGGATCGCATGTAAATTGGGAGACGGGGGATTCGTTGAGTTTAGCCACGAAATTTTCTTCTACGCATTGTAGTGCTTTTGTTGCTGCTGCGCTAAAACGAAAAGGCATTTACATTCTGCGACCTCCGCAACATTCCGTAGCCAAGTTGGCCAACTTTCAATATGATTACCTGCTTTCCATCGAAGGCAGACAAGCGGGTTGGATTGAGATAGCAACAGGCATGAACGCGATTCAAGACAAAGCGAATGAGGGCTATTTTGTGGTGGCGGTCGTAAAGAATTCGAACCCTAATAAATCGGGGCATGTTGCTTTCATTTATCCCAACAACTATGAGAAAGAAAAGATAGATCTCGCTGATTTAGCTGTGGTGCAAGCTGGCCACATCAATGGTGTTGGTATTCCATTCTTGCAAGGGTTTGAAAACCATAAGAAGCAAGTTGAGAATGGTGACGTAAAATTCTTTTTCAACTCGCAAAAGTTTAGCGACTAGATTAACGCTGCGTCAGCAGAATGTCGTTGTTCTTCGCTATGGGACAGCGTAGTCGAAAATAGTTTGTTCTGCATCGAGATGTTGCGCGGCAGTTAATATCAACCCGTCAGCAGAATGTCGGGGTTATTCGCTTTGCGACAGCAAAGTCGAATACACCCTATTCTGCTGCGTTCTTCCCCTGTATTTAAGGGCGCACCCAAATTGTTATATATTTCGGTGTGGTTTTCTGAATCGAGGAGTCCGTATGCGACTTTCCGAACGTCTGGTAGACAACGGAATCATTATCAACTCGGAATGCAAAAGCAAAACCGAGATACTGCGTGAGATGGTCGATGTGCTGGTTCAAGCATTCGGCATCAAGCATCGCGACGAAATTCTCGAAGCGGTGTTCACGCGCGAGAAGCAAAAGTCCACAGGTATTGGTTGCGGCTTAGCCGTGCCTCACGCCAAGGTGGATTACGTCGATCGTATGTGCATGGTGGCTGCTACAGTCAAAGATGGCATCGACTTTGATACTCTTGACAAAGAGCCTGTGTATTTGTTGATGCTCATTGTGAGCCCCTCGAACACAGTGGGTCCACATATTAAAGCGCTCTCAAGCGTTGCTCGCATTATGGCAGATGCCGATGTCCGTAACGACTTAATAAAGACGAAAACCGCTGCAGAGTTCTTAGGCTTGCTTCGCGAAGCTGAAGACAAGTACCTCTGATATTCCTTCTCACCTAGACAAGACGTTTCTCCTTTGTATATTTGAATTGATCGGACGATTAGCTCAGCTGGTTTAGAGCGTTGCCTTCACACGGCAAAGGTCACTGGTTCGAATCCAGTATCGTCCATACCCTAAATGGGATCAATTGCCCGGGGGGGCAACATGGGAATCTTCGGAAATATGTTTGGCAAGAAGCAGCCGCAACACGCGAATGCTTTCAACAATCCCGATTTGGCCAAGCGTGCAGAGCGCGCGAAAGAAACCACCTCGATTCTTTTCCGTGAAGACAGTGAGCCTGAATGGCTGAAATCAGGAAATACTGTTCCTGATCCGATTCCTGAACCTTCATTTCTTGGTGAAAATCCTCCCGAAATTCCGGCTGCAATTCGCCAAAAAGTTGGACGCGCTCTCGAAGGTCGCTTCCAAATGTCCCCTGATTCTCATCGTTTGATTGCGTTGCTCAACGATCCCAACGCTGATCCTGGATCGATCACCCAAGCTGTGACAAAGGATCCAAGCCTCACAACTCGCATTTTGCGCACAGTAAATTCAGCGCAGTTCGGTCTTGCTACTCAAATCACCGCCGTTGGCCGTGCCGTGGTGCTACTTGGCTTCAACAACATTCGTTCTTTGGCTCTTGCTCATGCTGTTAAGATCAAGGCTGGAAGCGATGCCGAAGCCTCGCGTATGCGCATGTTGTGGATGAACTCTGCGATCACTTCTGCTGCTGCATCTTCACTCGCAAAGAAGTCGGGTGGTGGCTTAGATATTGGCGATGCAGCCACTGCAGGCCTTTTAGTCAACATCGGAAAAATGATTTTAAAGACCGAAGAAACGGGCTTACTGTCTATGCAAACAGGGCTGCCACCCTCGATTATCGAAGGCTTCGCAGGTTCTTGCTTTGCGGAAACTTGGGGTTTACCTGATCTCACCGGCAAGGTGCTTGAAGCTTCGACGATTCCGTTTTATTTTCCTATTGAAGCAATCCCTTCCCAGCATCGTCGGTTGGCGCTTACGGTTGCCTTTGCCGGATTCATTGCTCGCTGGTATGGCTTTGCCAATGGCGATGCCCCTGAAGCTCCTTGCCAAGCATTTCTTGACGCGGTCGGCTGGAAACCCTGCAAAAACAACCACTGGATTGAAACCGACACCGCCCTCGAGATTGAGAAAGCGCGGATGGCCATGCAGATTTATTTAGGGTAGATAACGATCGGGTGTTGGTTCTGCCCAACATCATTTCCAAATCTTACTCGATTACCTTGTACTTGTCTGTTTGCAAAGTCGTGCTTGCGCGCAGGCCTGGTGAGATCCACACCTTGTTAGAATCGAGCACAAGGATTGTTTCGATTTGTCCGTTGGATTGTTTCACCACCTCTTTGATCTGCTCAAAAGGAAGCACCATAAACCAAGTGCAAAGAGTGTTCTTATTCATCCAAGGAATCGAAGTGGTAACTGATGCGCTATGCTTACCCACCGTTGATTCACCAGTGTGCGGATCGATAATATGATGATGCGATTTCCCCTTTGCATCGGTGAAGCGCTGCTCGTAATCGCCCGAGGTGCAAAAACTGTGTTTGTCCGGAAGCATGCGGACAATGGCCATGAGATCCGTGGGCTGCTCTGGATCTTTCACCCCCAGCACCCAAGGCTCACCCTTCCAAGGCTCACCCTTAGGCTTAGTGCCTTCGTAGGCAAAGTCGCCACTTACATCGATTAGCCATGCAGTTGCGTGTGCTTGGCGCAAACGGTTTGCCACATCATCCATAATGCGGCCTTCTAGGAAAGCACCCAAGGCAAAATGATGTTCTCCCTTAAGAATTATGATTGCATGATGACTTGAATCTAAGGAATAGAAAGGCGTCTTTAAATCTTCAACTAACAGGTGTTTCACTGAATCTGAAGGCACGCGCCCCTGTTCGTTCCAACTGATTTTCCAAGTGCGCAGAAGATTGCCAATGCCCACATCAATATCACCATGCGAAAAATCCCTGAACTTCAATGCAAAATCAAACAGTCCATACGACTCCGTATCGAGAACAAGTGTGTCGCCAGGCTTCGCATTGAACACGCGCTTATCGAGATCACTATCGTATTTATAACGATTTGAAAAGTCGTTGATCCAAGGCCCAATGGAATCCAAATTCTTTGCGAACTTCACTGAATCGACCACCGCAGAAATTTTGATTGATGCGTATTGACTAGTGAATTCAAAATGGTGAATTGCATCGATGGGTCCAGTATCACGCACTTGCCCACGGTCCCATATTCCTACTCCGATCAAGGCTAACGCCGCCAACGAGACTGCAATGATTTTCTTCATGACGTACAAGGTACCATTTCTTGAACGCAAAAAAAAGACCCAGAAATTCCAGGTCTTTCGTTTCGTCATTTTGCTTATTTATTTCTCGTCTTGCCACCAGCTGATCGAATCATTTTCTGTCGTGACATCAATGGAATCATCCATTTGAAAATCGCGCTCATTGATAGATTCTAGTACTGGCATATCGAGTTCAAAGCTTGTGTTATTCATGGTCGCCTCGTTTTTGTTTTTATTGGTTATGTAGGATATACCAAATCAAAATGTGACTTGCATTAAGGTCATGAATTTCTAATAAATTAATTAGGCAGAAATACTTGAGAAGTTAATTGGCTCATGTGGTTCTGCCTTACGCCCCAAGGCTTCTTCGGTATTTAGCCGATAACGATCTAACAGATTTCGCAGCTGTTTCAATTCTGCATCATCAAAGCCTTTTTGCATTTGTGTGCGAGTTTCAAGCAGAACTTCTTCCATTGCAAGTTCAAGTTTAGTGCCTGCAGGAGTCATTTGCACAAGGCGAATACGCGCATCGTGTGGATCAACGGTACGCGAAACTAGCCCCGCTGCTTCAAGGCTTTGCACCAGTCGGGTTATGCTCGCTTTGTCTTTGCCGGTGAGAGCGCCCAAGGCTTGCTGGCTTACGCCTACGCCATCGGACTTCCACAAATTCAGCAGAAGAATCCACTGCTCATGGGAAAATTCAAAACCCGACTTGCGAAAATTTCGGTGCATCAACGTCAGTAGAAGCCTACTGGTGTAAGAGAGTAAATGCCCGAGCGGTTGTTCATCAAAATGGATTGCCATACCATTAACATAACAGTTCACGGTTTTGCAAATGTTTTGCAGGTGGAACTTCCCGATAAATGAACGAATTACCACGCTCATTGTACGAGCTAAAGCGATTCTCGTTTTTACATTGTTGATTATGCAACTACTCGCACTGCTTTTAGCAAGCTCCGTCTCCATGATGGCGAGTGCTGTAATTTCACCAGCCTTGCCTCGCATCGCGGAAGCCTTTGCTGACTCAGATCCGCACGGAATAAAAACCCGCTTGCTCCTTACTGCGCCTTCGCTCGTGACCATTTTTGCAGCACCTCTCGCGGGCTTCTTTGCAGACCGTTGGAAGCGCACTCCTATTCTCATTATGGGTCTGCTCTTGTTTGCTTTGTTTGGTTCTGCAGGCTTATGGGTTTCTGACTTAGATCATCTCTACTACAGCCGCCTGCTTTTAGGCGTTGCAGTGGGTATGCTTATCTCAACTTCGTCATCGTTAATGGGTGATTACTACACAGGCACTGAGCGCAATAAAGCCATGGGATTTCAAGGCATGTCGAATGCACTCGGAGGCGTTGTGTTGATGGGCGCTGGTGGTGCGCTAGGGGGCATTAGCTGGCGCGGGCCTTTTGGTATTTATTTGCTAGGAATTATTTTCGCTGTGTTCGCGTTTCTGTGGTTGCCAGAGCCCGTGAAGCAAGGAAGCACAAGCGCTGATGATATTAATGACAGTAAACATCCACAAAAAACTCGCTGGACCAAAATTATTCTTGTGTACGTCAGTGGACTAATTGCCATATCATGTTTTTTCTTAATACCAGTGAATGCCGCTTTTGTTTTAAAGGCGCGTTTTGGAATGAGTGGCGTTACTGTAGGTCTTGTGATGGCGACGAGCACACTGAGTACTGCCGTGCTTGCGATGCAATACGCTAAAGTGCGAAAAGCCTTGGGAGAGTACGGAACTTTTGTGCTGACCTTTGTGGGAATTGGCCTTGCCATGTGGATTTTATCGTGGGCAAATTCACTCCCGATTTTTTTGTTAGGAATGCTCGTGAATGGAGTTGGATTGGGCTGTATGTTTCCGCACGCTTCAGCTTCCGTGCTTGCTGCATGTACGCCCCAAATGCGTGGCCGTGCAATGGGTTTACTCAGCAGCTTTTTTTATTTGGGGCAATTCCTTTCCCCCGTGTTCACCGCTTGGGTAGAAAAGGGCGCAGGAAGTATCGACTCTGTATTTAAAATGGCAGCAATCGTTGCTGCGGTGATGGCAACTCTTTACATGCTTGCAAGCTTGCGTGCAACAGGAACATCAGCGGCCGAGAGAGCGTAATCCAACAGGCACCTGGGTTCAACCCACGCGAAAGAATCGTGTACTTGCAACACCAATTCTCCGTTCCAAGAAAGCACATTCATAGCCACTAAGTGAATCGCACCCTTTGAATATTGATATTCAGACTCAATAATTATTTCGCCCACTTGCGCTTGAATTCCCAACTCTTCTGCTAATTCGCGTGCTAAACAATTCTTGTAGGATTCAGCGTCTTCAAGTTTTCCACCAGGAAACTCCCAATCGCCGGCATTATTTTGCCCAACGGCACGCCTACAAAGCAGCACTCGGCCAGATTTGTCGCGAAGAATTCCTGCGGTGACTTGTTTCATATTGAAAAAGTTGCATACCGCACAAGAACCTGAGCAAGATCTTGCGGAATATTTGGTTTCGTTTCAACACCCAACAAGCGATGTAAACTTTGTGTACGCAAAGTAATATCGTTGGGAATAGCTCCTGTGATAAGCACCAATCCAGGTAAGGCAAGGGCGCGCACAAGGCACAGGTCTTCGAGTTGCTGGAAAAATTCTATCCCATCCCAGCCAGGCATGTTCAAATCAGATGCAATCAGCTTTGGCATGTCCGCAGGATTTGAAATACGAGACACAGCAGTCAACGCCTCTTGAGGGTCGGTAAAGGTTCGCAAAGAAATATGCGGAGCTGTTCTACGCAAGGCCCTGGCTACCAAGAAGGTTTCGTCGGGATCATCATCTACAATCCATAACATGGCGCAAATCTAGGAACCTCAGCAGGTAAGTTTCAAAAAATTTTAAACCGAGTGGTGAATATGAGTTCAACACCTTGAAAAAAAGGATATTTCCTTTACTGGTGTTTTAATTGAAGCCAAAAAATTGAGCCTTTTCCTAGCTCAGATTCTGCCCAAATTGAGCCCCCTTGTCGCATAATTGCACGGCGAACAAGGGTAAGGCCAATTCCGTCACCCACCTCGCTTGCAATAGGATTCAAGCGGTGAAAAAGCTCAAATATTTTGATTGCATACCGTTGATCAAATCCACGTCCATCATCGCGAACGTAAATAAGAACAGACTCGCCTTCAATTTTGTGGCCAATCTCAATTACGCAGGTAGAGTTCTGTTTGCGAAATTTGATTGCGTTGTCAATGATATTCGTGAAGATCATTTCCATCTGCATTGAATCTGCGTGGCATTTGGGCAGATCATTCACAAGAACTTTGGCTCCTGATTTTTGAATCTGATGGTGTAAAACCTGCAAAACATTTTGAACGATAGAATTCAAATTCACCGATTCCATTCGAAGTGGTACGCGCCCTGCTCGCATCACGTGCAGCAGGTTTTGTATCAGGCTTTCCATGCGTGACATGTTGCGCTGGATAAATCCAATTACTTGCGCTGACTCTTGGATTTTTTCTTGTGTTAATGCGTTCTTTTCAAGCTCTGGGTTTAAATTGCGAATTGCTCGTAGTGCTTCTTCAAGCTCGTTTGCAAACCCACGAATATTTACCAAAGGGGCTTTTAGATCGTGCGAAGTTGCATAGAGAACGCTCTCTTGTTCTTCGCTACGAATTTCAAGCTCTTTCATCGCTTGTTCACGCTCTTGCTCAAGCTTATGAGTGTTCGACTCATCCAAGATGATTCCTGTGACAAGTAATCCATGCTCATCTAAAGTATGAGCGCATTCAATACGAATCCAGAGTAGTCCTTTGTGTGCATGTTCAAAGCGTACTGCGAGTTGACTACAGAGTTGAGGGTTCTGCAAACATCTCGAAAATTGTTCATCAAGGCGTTGGCGGTCTTCAAGGAAAACGCTTTGAGTGAATTTTTCCCACGAGTCATGTTCAGCAATATCAAGCCCTAAAAGGGTGTGCATGCCTTGATTTACAAAGCGAAACGTTGCTTGATTTTGTGAATCCGCATAAATCTGAAATACAGCACCAGGAACCGCATCTGCAATTTGAATAATTCGACGTTGGCTTTCTGCAAGCTTAATGCGCAACTGGGCTAGCTGCGTGATTTCATCGGTCATCATAAAGCTCATAGAAATAATGAGCCCAACAATTGCATGGCTTAATAGTGGAAGCGCGGGTAGAATTCCGACATCGCCTGCTACCGAAAATAATACGATGGGAATAAGTGTTGAAAAAGAGATGAGTGTTGCGGTTCCTCTTTGCCTGTTTGTGCCGGACAAACTTCGCACGGAATGAAAAATTCCCCAAAGAAATACAGCAATACAACTTGCGATGAACGTGGGATACCAAGGCGAAAGCGTCCCTAAAACATTGTAGCCTTCTTCACCGGTGATATACACCGTTCGCTCGACTCCAATTACTCTTGAGAAGTGAAGGCTTACCGCTGAATTCAGATGCAAAATAAAGAGTACTGCAATCGTGGCTGTAATCCAAAGAATCATTCCTTTGAATGACAGTCCCAAAAATTCTTTGATGAAGAGCAGCAATAAAAGTATTCCACCAAACTCAAAGTTTTCACGGTAAAAATGTGCATGGTTTACGGCTAACTGATCATGAACATGGAATCGCATCCACACGTAATAGCAGTGCCCAATCCAATCAAAATTCAAAAGAGAAAAATACAGGTATTCAAGGCGTGTTCTGAAACGCAAAAAAAGCACGAGATACAAAATCCCGAGATACCCCATTACAAAAATGAGCCCGATCAAAGAAAGTTGAATCACTCCCATGAAGATATTGTAAGCAACATTCTGGCACAAAGCCAGCGCAATGGTCGATAGGGCTTTGAGAGCTATCTTTGGCCTAAATATTTCAGGTTATGTGGGTGCGAAGGTTCGTAATGAGTATTTTGGAGATTCTATGAAACGATCAATTTGGTGTTTTGCTCTTTCTATTGCTGTGCTTATTGTTTTGCCTGGATTTGCGGAAGATAGTATTGCGCTTCCTTCTGATTCTGCTGCGCATGTGGATTCGGTTGCGCTAAAATCAGTGCACCCAGCATTTTCCTGCCTTGGTGCGGATTCTCTTGCCCATGCAATCATGCAAGCGCAAGATTCGTCGCAGTGTGTCGTGCCTTTATGGAAAGCCTTGGGTGAACAGAATGCGAGCTGGAAAAAACTCCGCAAAGTCTTGCCCGAAAAGCAGCCCGATGCGCTTTTGCGAATTTATGGTGTCAAGAAATTAAGTGCAGATGAACAGAAGCGCACTTTCTTTAGCAAGAAAACAAAGAATAGTGCAACTTGTTTGGCTTTGTTGGATACACTAGGCGCGCAAACCTTTACCGGCAAGGACTGGCTTAAAAAGCCAAGCGTGTGGGAAACCGAAAACTTTGGATGTAAACACCTTGCGCAAAGCCGCTTGCTTCCTTTGTTTGAGGCCGCAATTCTCGATACAAACGTGCGTCGTGCTAAGATGATTTCTGTGTTCCCAGATGTGTGGTTTACTCGTTACGCACAAGTGTCTAGCGATGAAGAAAAAGTACGTTATGCAACGAGCCCTTCGCTTACGGACACAACGAACTGCAAGTATGTGGACTATGCAAATGCAGCTCAACTCTTGAATGCGGGAATCCCCGAAAATGCTTGTAAGCCTTATATTCAGGATCGCTTTGGTGCAACCATTCTGCGTTTGAACTTCCGCAAAAATTATAAACCTGCGCAAATGAATGTGATTCGCAAGCGTCTTGCAGGTTTAACGACTGCAAAACTAAATGATTACAAAGGATTGCTGGATTCGCTTAACACGATCATGGGCGATGGAGAGTCTTGGGCTGCGCTCGATTCTTTAGAGGCTATTGTTCTGCGCACGCTACAAAAGACACCTGAGGCTATTCGATATTTCAAAGAACCAACCGTGCCGATGCTTTCTACCGCGCTCAATGCGAAGGTCAGTTTGCTCTGCGATTTTCCTGATATCAATGATCGCATGCTAGCCAAGTTACTCACAGATCGCGTGGCAACTGAGCAAGCGCTACCCAGCCCCGAAGAACTGCAAACTCTGCAAGCGTGTTTAAAGCCTGAACTCGCGGAAGCCTTGCTGCGTATGGTTCAACAACTTTCCCACTGAGGCATTATGGTGCATCCAGATATCATTGCTCGCTATCGACAATATCTGTCTCGCCAAAAAATGCTGTTCACTAGAGAGCGCTCGCAGATTCTTGAATCTGTGTTTGCTCGCGCAGATCATTTTAGCGCCGACGATCTTTTGTTGACCATGAAAAATGAAGGTCTCGACGTTTCGCGCGCTACCTTGTATCGCAATCTCAAGCAACTTGCCAAAGCGGGGTTACTTGTCGAAGCTGATTTTGGGCATGGGCACATTCACTATGAACGCGCCGTTGGCTCTAGTCCTCACGAGCATTTGATTTGCCAAATTTGCGGCTCGGTGACTGAGGTGAGTACCTCGGCATTTTCTGCTGTTGTAAAAAAGGTTGCGATGTCCCAAGGGTTTAGACTTGATCATCATCAAGTGAAAATTTTTGGGGTATGCCATCAATGCATTGTGGCAGGAAAGAGCATTTAGCTCTGAATCTTTTTGAGCGCGTTCATATCCTCAACAAGAATATGCTGTAGCACCCATCCGCGCATTAGCTTGTGTAACGCGATGTGCACGCCCTCACTATCCGAAGCGATAGGGCTTGAGGCGAGAGACAACTTTTGAATCCATAGTTCGTGTAGGCCGCGATGCTCCCAAATCTTTGAGTAGCCGCGAGCTTCCATCAAATTTTCTTCCGCAATAAAATGTTCGCGAGTGTAATTGGCTAAGTCGAGATTTGCACGCATCAGCCCTGGAAGATCCGTAGTTTTCAAAATCACATTTGCAAGTGCAAATAAGCGCTCGTGTTGCGCATCAATAAGTGCATCACCTAAGCAATATTCGGGCTTCCATTCAAGTTGTAAAGATTCTGGCATACGTTGATTCTACAAAAAAATCCTGAGTGATTTACACCCAGGATTCATTTCATGTTTCTTTTTTTGTTTAGCGGTTGATGACTGCGCGAGTTACGCGAACATCGGAGCCCGAAGATAAGCGGTAGATGTACAGACCTGTGCGCAATGGAGCGCCCTTCATTTGGACTGTTACATCGCCATTGACTTGGCCTTGATACATTGAGCGAACCAGTACACCAGTGGTGTTAAAGACTTCGAGAGTCACTTCGCGAGATGCTTCGGTATGGAAACGAACTTCGCTCTTGCTCACCTGTGTGAAGCCAAAGCCATTTTCCATTGCAGGAGTGAGGGTTGCACTAGCCTTAGAGCTAGAGGAAAGTGTAGCCGAAGAAGACGAAGCCTTGGAACTGGAAGACGCTACAATGGTCGAAGAAGATGAGGTGCCCAAAGAAATTGTGGCAGGGGATGTTGTTGCTGTCATGGATGCGCAATCCGTCGAGGCCTTTGCGAGCCCAAGCTCAGTCATGGTGAATGTAGTGTTTCCTTGAGCTGCGAAGGCAATTGCCACCACTTTGGTGAAGTCCTTTGCTGGTGACTGTGCAACTGTTGCCCAAGATGGATTTGCCATGGTTGCGAAAGGCACATAAGTTTTGCTGCCTGAAGCCTTTAAAATAGAATAGAAGTCAGTGCCCCAAGTGTCTACGTAGTTCTGCTGCATCACCTTGACGGCAATGGAATCAGAAGAATTGTACGTGATGCAAAGACCGCCAAAGGCAGTCAGGTCCAAGACCTTTTTGCCAGTACGTGTTGTTACTGCAGCACCGTTGTTGTACAAGTCAAGACCAAGGCTTGCGCTTGGATAAGGTGGTACAGTTGCAGGCCATGCGGCGACCTTAATACCAATTGCATTGCTTGCTGTGATGCTTGCAATCAAAGGCGCGCCAGAAGCTGGAGCAACTGTCGCTGTTGCTGCTTGTGTATAGAAATAGCCAGCCTTCAGAGTTGTGGTGTCGGCACCAGGAACGCTACCCACGCCCTTGGCTTGGTTGCTCATGCTCACATCCCATAGCTTGATGTAGTTGGGGTTAGCGACGACGGAAGAAGAGGACACCGTGGTGCTCGAAGAGGAGACGGCTGCACTGCTGGATGAGGTGCCCGAAGAGGAAACGGCCGCACTAGAAGAGGATGTCGCAACACTGCTAGAAGATGCTGTGGAAGATGAGCTTAATGAGCCGCACGCACCTAACTCAATCTTGAAGAAGTTAATTGTTGCCGTGGTTCCTGGGGTACTCTGGTATTGGAAACCCACACCGGTGCTTGCCGTCGCCGCAGCTACTGCACCTGCAACAGTAAGGTCGACAGTGACGGTTGATGCACTGCTTGCTGCAGCCATGGCAAAGTCATAGCCAGTTGCTGCTTTCACTGTTCCAGTCAAAGCTTTGTCCGAAGTATACGTGATGCACAAGGGACCCTTGGCCGAAATATCATAGGTCGCAGAGGCTGCTTTCCAGCCAAAGCCCACACCCGCATAAGGATCATAGGCACTGCCAGAACTTGGTACCACCTGTGAGGAGTACAGAGTCAAGACGGCTGTCATCGGAGTCGATGCAGAAGATGCTACACCAAAGTCGGCTGGAGTTGTGGTCACCATTCCCGATGAATAGTTGTATCCATATCCATACCAGTAGTCACCTAGAGTGGTGCCATCCGCAAGAAATACCTGTTTACCAGTGGTGGACTGCCAAACGACTGCCGCACCGCTTAGGGCAACAAACCCGAGCAATGCAATTCCAAAACTTTTCATGAGAACTCCCCCGCGCACAACGCGGATCAATTGAATGATGCTTGAAAGATACTCTCCCAGCATTACAACCGATCATCTTGAGAGAAGAATCTGAATACAGATTGCATACAAACTCACAAAAAAAGAGGCTCCACGTAAGCAGAACCTCTTTCATGACAATTTTGAATTAGTACTGGGCTATATAGATCCAGTGCTGCCAATCCATTCGGTAGAAGGGGTTTTTAGCCAGCTGACCTTGGAAAACAGTTCCCAACTTTGTGGCTTCATTATGCAAGCTGTCCGCACTGGCTGTTGGTAATGCTCCATAATATGGCCACCGAATCAAATCTGGTTGCCCCGCTGGGCTCAGGGCTCCTCTATCATAGTAAACGATTGTCATGTCAAAACTCAGGGTGTCTCCCGATATTTTCACATTGGGGTTGTATCGCAAAGAGTCACTTCCAATGTATTTACCAGTTCCATCGGCTTGGATCACAAACTTCAAGAATTGGCTATCAAGGCATTTGAATTGAGTCTCCCAAGAAGAGTCTGGGGGAACAAAGCTGAAAGCCTCCAACATCACGGTGTCGAGATGACGTTGAATCTTCAGGCTATTGCAATTCCAGAGAGTCTCTGCGGGTGTGAAATCTCGATAAGATCCGAGATCATTGCTTCCAAATATTCGTAGCCATGTTTTTCCATGATAAGTTGTATCTGGAAAGTAATCTGTATAAATCGTGGATACCGCGTAGCGGCCATAGGTTAAAGGTGTACTTGTGACTGGAGGTTCTGTTACCATTTTGCATGATAGAACCGCCACCATGAGAATGGAAAAAATTAGCTGCTTTTTGTCTCTCATTTTCTTCCCCTCGTTAATGCGTGAAAGGTACGCCTACGATTCTCGAATTCTGATGAACTTCAATCTGCTTGGCATAAAATCGGCCGTAATACCAGTCATAACGACCACTACCCATCTCAATCCATCCCGCAGGAGCCATAAATGTGCCAAAGAATGGCGTGGTTAAGTCCTGTACTCCGTTGCTAAATGCGACCATAAAGAGTTTGGATGGGTCGACATTATTTGCTGTTGCACGCCATGTTACAGATCTGGCAACGAAAACATAGGAGGGTAAGCTTGAATTAGCTTGCGTTAACATAGATCCTGATTCCATTTGCAAATTACGAATAAGGTACGATCCAGAACTCAATTCAAGCTCCGCGCCATCTCGAATAACAACATCTCCATATACTCCTGGGGCAAGATGAAGAACATTACGCTGGCCATCACTACCGCAACTCAGAGTGCTAGGAACACAGACATCTCGTCTTGCTTCCACTGCCGTTGATTGCGAGAGTGGGTCATCCTGGTAAGGTCCAGTGCCAACCCAGTTGTCGTAGTAGTACGTAAGACCTACGGGGGTTGGGAAATTAAAGACAGATGACAATTCAGCGGTAGGAGCACTAACTTGATTTTGCGTCTGAACAATAGTGGATACAAGCCTGTCATGTACGACTGAACGATCCCTAAGAAATACTGTTCCCTTCTTGTTAAAAATTGATCCAACTTCTGCATCAGCACCTAATTCAACAGCATTCGAAAATGACTGCCCTACAGATCCTGAGTTGTATACTTTGCCAGGGTTCAAGACCCCAGAAGTTTGGCTGTACACTGCAACTCGATCATTAATTTTTAGTGAGCCAGAAACCCCAAGTGTATATTCATCGGGGAAGTCTAGAAAGGAAACAGGGAATGAATTTGAGTAACCATAATCCATGCAAGGTGAGTGGGTTTGACCTGTGATTTTGCTTAAATCACCACCCGCAAATCGAAGCCAGCTTTTGGGTACAGGGTATACAAGACCTGCCAAGAATGAGTAAGTTGCTTGACGTCCAATGCTAGTGGGATTTGTTGGATCTTGGAACGTCATCGTGACCCCTTCAGACTCAGTCCCCGAATTCCAGACATAGCCATAGTTTTCGCTTACAACTTTTGAAAGTGCGTTAGGGTTGACTTGAATCAAACAGGAAACCGGCTCAACGGCACCACCATGAGTGAATGGATATGCACTCCACCGACTCATATGAAACAACCCTAACTTCCTCATGGAGGGTTGTGGATATTTGTAAGCAAAAAGTGGAGCTTGCGTCGCTGTCGAACCTGAATAGGGAATCGTAAAACCAGTAGAACTTAGGTTATCGACAATCGTACCTTGCAACTGCATTGTTCCAGATAGATACATCACAGAGGTAGCTGTTTGATCAGAAAAAAGTCTTTGGAATAATTGATACCCGCCAGTAACCAATCCAGCAGCAACTCCACCTCCACCGCTTAAAAACAATCCAAGTGTTCCTAGCTGAGAAGCGACAGATGAACCACTCAAAAATTTACCTGGTTGAACTTCCTTGGTTAGCCACGACCCCATTTTTGCGGCGTCATTAAATGTCTGCATACCATCGGCATACGATTGGTTAGCCATTGAAAGAATTGATGTCGGACTTTCTGATTGAATTTCGGTTTGAATTGAGCCCGTAAGTTTAATGTTAGATGTGTTTTGGGTTTGAACACTGAATTTTAAGAACAACTGCTTATCATAACCATCCGTACCAAGATAATCAGCTGGATCATAAGCCACAATTATATCAAGCACTAGCCAGACATTTGGTGTTGGATCTGGAATGACCCAAACTTTCTCTGTAGTCTGAGGTGCTTGTAAAAGGTTGGGAAACAAACCTGACTGGTAAAAGTCAAGCAGGTGAGTCGCTTGCTGATCAACACCGCCTTCTGTGACACTTCCCTTTACAACAAAAGCTTGCCCCGTTGTCGTTGCGTCGTTGTTTGATCCAATCCAAAGAAATACGCGCAAAACACCAGTATAACGATTGTAGAGGGCGAAATACGGCTTGGTTTGTGCTTGGCTTACTTTGGCTAATTTTGCGTTGTCGTTGTCATTTATGTCTAACTGCCGATCGTACAATTCCCAATCTTTTTTCATATTGGAGCAGCTTTCTTGCGCTATGTTTACTCCCCTGCGATTGATGTCAGCCCATGGCGTGGCCAAGCTCATCCCAGTGAAATAATTATTATCACACCAATCCCAGTTAGCAGCTTCAGAAATTGCTTGCGTCGGAGCAACTAAACTAGCTTGAACTTCTGGCCGAGGCACTGCAAATCCTGCTTGGAAGCCTGCTAAGATTAACAAAGCTGCTTTCCAAAGCCTAATTGTAATTAGCTGTACACGTGACGTGGGGGGGGGGGGGGGTAAACATAAGCTCTCCTTGGTGGTTATTATACCGAAGAGTCAAAGATAATGCAACGATTCTATTCGTGTCAAGTAAAGACGTGTGGTTGAGGTAAGTGTGAATATCCCAACAAATACAAAAAAGCGAGCCCTTGCGGACTCGCCTTCAAATGCTTCAAAATCAGCAAATAGCTTACAATTAGCGGCTGTAGTATTCCACCACGAGCTGCTCGTTGAGCTTCACAGGAATCTGCTCGCGGAGAGGAGCGGAAACCAGCTTGCCTTCGAACTTGGTCTTATCTACGCTGAGGTAAGAAGGAGCTTCAGGAGCGGAGCCAATGGCTTCAACGATCTGCACGTGAGTCTTGGAGCGCTCGCGCAGAACAATAACATCATCAACCTTTACAGCGCGTGAAGGAACGTAGCAACGACGGCCATTCACAATGAAATGACCATGTGCAACGTATTGACGTGCAGCAAACATAGTGCGGGCAAAGCCCATGCGGAAGATCACGGAATCCAAGCGAGTCTCGAGAACCTGTAACAGGCCATCACCCGTAGAACCGTGGAACTTAGATGCGCGCTCGAAAGCACGGCGCATATCCTGTTCGGAAATGTTGTAGGTGAAGCGTAGACGTTGCTTTTCAACGAGCTGCTGCTTATACACCGAAGCGGACTTCTTGCGGCCAAGGCCGTGCTGTCCAGGTGGAAAATTGCGGCGGTCGAGGACCTTTGCAGTCTTTTGGGATACGGCGTGGCTCAGTGAGCGAGCGACTTTAGCTTTTGCGCCATGGTATGGCATGTTTACCTCAGAATCGATTAAGCCCCTTAACGGTAACACCCAAACTCGGTGGAGCTTGACACAAATTCAGGTGAGGGGCAAAGATAGGTAAACTCACCAAGATTTTAAAGAGGGGGGCTTTCTCGGGTTTTTGGCTCCGCGGTGGCCCCCCTGTCTGCGGCTTCGCGGCGCGAAGCCTCCGCCACCCCGAGGAAAGATGAGAATTGAAAATTGAGAATTGAAAGTTCGGAGGGAGGAGGACGGTGAGTCTACACTTCACTTTCAATTTTCACCTCTCAATTTTCAATTCATTTCCCTGAGAAAGGCCCCCTCTAAACCATCCTGACAACTTGCCGGTGAATTAGTACATTCCCTTTATTCGTGACGGCTCCTCGTATCGGCCGCACAAGCAAATCAAACAAATCCCATAAATTAAGCTAGAGATCGTAAGGAGTTCAACCTTGTTGAATGAATCCACCGATTCCATGGGCGATTTTGCGGAAACCCCGCTTAATGTCGCTCCCCCCTCCCTCGCAGACCAAGCCGATTTCGCACCGGCAGTGAACCCCAACCTCGCCGCGCTGGGCGATTTGGCTGCGGATATTCAGTTTCCTGAAAACGGCGGTGCAAATCCGTCGCTTTCGACTCCGCTGCTCAACGAAGGGCAAAATGGTGAACAGCGCCGTGGCCAAGGTGGTGGACGTTTCCAACGCGACCGCGACTTCCGCAATAACAAGAAGGGTGGACGCCATAGCAATCAGGGTGGTCGTCACCCTCGTTATTTCGACCCGCAGCCCGAAGAGCCCCAAGGCCCGCCACCCACGCCCGAACAGATTGCCGAGGCGAAAGAGCGTTTCAGCGAGCTGCGGCGCAAGCCCATGTTTGAGCTGCAATCCAAAGCGATTGAGCTCAATATTCCCGATTTTAAGCGCCTGCGCAAACAAGCGCTCATGTACCGCATCCTTGAAGCTACTACGGGTCAGGGCGGTTTCATCTATACCGAAGGCGTGCTCGAAATCCTGAACGAAGGTTATGGGTTCTTACGCAGCCCAGATCACAATTACCTTTCGGGCCCCGATGATATTTATATCAGCCCGCAGCAGATCAAGCGCTTTGAGCTCAAGACCGGCGATACCATTGAAGGCCAGGTACGCCCACCTTCCGAAGGCGAGAAGTATTTTGCGCTGATCCGCATTGAAAAGATCAATTTCCGCCCACCCGAAGACGCGCGTCGCCGTGTGAGCTTCGAGCATCTTACGCCGCTGCATCCTTACGAGCGCCTCAATCTTGAGCACAAGAAAGATGAGTTCAGCACGCGTATCATGAATCTCTTTACCCCCATTGGTAAAGGCCAGCGCGGCATTATTCTTGCACCTCCTCGCACGGGTAAGACTGTCTTACTGCAGAATATCGCGAACGCGATTGCCAAGAACCATCCAGAAGTGATTCTGATTGTGCTCTTGATCGATGAACGCCCAGAAGAAGTGACCGACATGCGCCGTAACGTAAAGGGCGAAGTCATTAGCTCTACCTTCGATGAACCACCCGAGCGTCACGTACAAGTGTCCGACATGGTGATTGAGAAAGCCAAGCGCCTTGCGGAATATGGCAACGACGTGGTGATTTTGCTCGACTCCATTACGCGTCTTGCACGTGCGAACAACGTAGTGATTCCTCATTCCGGCAAGATTCTGTCGGGTGGTGTGGATGCCATGGCATTGCAGCGTCCTAAACGCTTCTTTGGTGCTGCTCGTAAAATTGAAAACGGTGGATCGCTGACCATTATTGGCACCGCGCTGATTGAAACCGGCAGCCGCATGGATGAAGTGATCTTTGAAGAATTCAAGGGCACGGGCAATAACGAATTGGTGCTTGACCGTCGCATCGCTGAAAAGCGTATTTGGCCGGCCATCGATATCTACAAGTCCGGCACGCGTAAAGATGAACTGCTTCTCACCTCGGAAGAGATGCAGCGTGTGGTGATTCTGCGCCGCTACTTGCAAGACATGACCCCACCAGAAATCATGGAATTCATGCTCGATAAGATGAAGGCGTTCAAGACGAATACTGAATTCTTGAGTATGATGAATAAGTAAGAGATGAGTGGAGGACTGTGGGAAATGAAATAATTGAGAATTGAGAATTGAAAGTGTTGCGAACACTCATCTTCCTTTCCCTCAATTCTCAACTTTCAACTTCCCCTCCCCCCAACTCTCAATTTTCAATTCTCAACTTTCAACTCTATACGGTTCTCAAATGACTCTCGGAAACATTCTCTTTCTTGGTACTGGCAACATGGGCGGCGCGATTTTGCGTGGGCTCTTGGCGAAGGGCGCTGTGCCTGCATCGCAGCTTGCCGTTGTTGAGCCTTCCGATGTGTTGGCTGCTGAATTTGTAAACGCGGGCGTGCATCGCTTGCCGAGCACGCTTGAAGGTTTCGCATGGGCAGACGTGGTGTTGCTCTGCGTGAAGCCACAAATCTTTAAGAGCGTTGCTCCCGAATGGCGCAATGCTCTGCAGAAATCTGGGCGTCGCCCGAACTTCATTTCGATCATGGCTGGCGTCACCACGGATACCATTAAGCTTGCCCTCGCAAACCAGCTCACCATCGATGTGTTGCGCACCATGCCAAATCTGCCAATGGCGATAGGGCAAGGCACGGTGGCTTTTGCGTACGATCAAGCAAGCCCAGAGCTCGTCGAGAAAGGCAAACTGATTTTCGCACCTGTTGCGAAGACTGCGAATGTTTTAGAAACGCAACTCGATGCCGTGACAGCCCTTTCAGGATCTGGCCCTGCGTGGGTTTTCCAATTTGTGGAAGGCCTTGCCCAAGCAGGTGTTTTGGTGGGATTGAGTCGTGACGTTTCTATGTCGCTTGCGCTCTCCACCATCGAAGGTTCCATCGCCATGTTACGCGAATCGGGAAAATCGCCAGCAGATCTTACCACCGCCGTCTGCTCTCCAGGTGGCACAACAATCTATGGCGTGCAAGCTCTCGAAGAAGGCAAGTTCCGCGCAACCATTCTCAAAGCCGTTGAAGCCGCCTGTCTGCGCTCGAAGGAACTTGGGAAATGAGAATAACTATAAGAGGAGAGTTGTAACATCTAGTCTTCACGAGGCATCGCGAAACGGATGGCTAGTGGAGAGTGTAGAGTTGCAACGTCTAATCCAAAAGAAATGAAGCGTTGCAACTCTCCACTATCGAACTCTAGAACTCTCCACTTGTATTTTTATTCTCAACTAATTTTCAGAATTAATGAATCCGAGGAAATAAAATGTTCTTAGACGAAACCATCATCGAAGTGATCTCAGGCAAAGGCGGCGAAGGCTTGTCCAGCTTTAGGCGCGAAGCTTGCGTTCCCAACGGCGGTCCCGATGGTGGCGACGGCGGCAAGGGCGGAAGCGTAATCCTCGAAGTCAATGAGCAATACACCACCCTGCTCGACATGGGTAACCAACGCAAGTACAAAGCGAAGCAAGGCGCGAATGGCGGCACTGCAAAGTGCTCGGGCAAAGGCTCGCAAGACTTGATCGTAGGTGTTCCGCAAGGCACCCTCGTGAAAGACGACGAAGGACGCATCCTTGCAGATCTAACCGAGATCGGCCAACAATGGCTGGCAGCTCAAGGCGGACGCGGCGGCATGGGCAACCAGCATTTCGCCACCGCAAAAAATCAAGCCCCGCGCAAGACGATTCCAGCGCAGCTCGGTGAACGCAAAATTTTGCATCTCGAACTCAAACTCATGGCAGACGTTGGTCTTGTGGGCTTCCCCAATGCAGGCAAGTCTTCGTTGGTGAACAAGATTTCGAGTGCGCGTCCCAAGGTCGGAGCGTACCCATTCACCACGCTCGAACCCATTCTCGGCATTGTGCGCCTGGGCGAGCGCAGCTTTGTGGTTGCGGATATTCCCGGCCTCATCGAAGGCGCAGCCGACGGCAAAGGCCTTGGACACCAGTTCCTAAAACACATTGAGCGCACGCACACGCTTTTGTTTGTTATCGATGGCTTCGAAGACGATGCATATAAAAAGTATCAGAAGTTATGCAAAGAGCTCGAACTCTTTCACCCCGCGCTTGCCGAAAAGCAACGCATCATTGCTATCAACAAGGCCGATCTGAACGTCGAAAAAACAGCGAAGACTTTCGCGAAGCATAAGCTCCCTGTGCAAGTCGTCTCTGCAGTCACCGGCGAAGGTTGCAAGGAACTTGTCATTAAGCTCAAGGATATGCTGCCTTCGCTGCACCAGAAGGGCTGGCACTAAGCACGGATCTGCTCCCGATTTTGCAAACTCTTGTCGCCTTAGCAAAGCGACTTTAGACGGCTATCTTGGGTGGCGGGTGGGGGACTTCGAACCATCCCTCCGAAGGACACTCTTTGTCTGCGAAACGCCCTTTTCTCAATGCGCTAGAAATTTTGCAAACTATTCTGTCTAGCATATAGTTCCAACAAATCTGGGCGAATCCGGCTCGCGCCGGCCGGGCTATATTGCTGTAAGTCACAAGCGACCAACAGCAACCAGGCCCAAGGTCCTGGCCCTACGGGTCACTATCCCTTTCGCGAATACACGCAAATAGCCTTCCCAAAGCCTTGCTGTGAACGGTAATTCAGTTGTACCATTTTACGATACATGCTAAAATAGTCCGTACCGTTTTACGATAAGTCTATATTTAGTCCATGCAGAAAACTCGTTTATACGACATCATGCTCAAACAACACATGGCCGAAAATCGCCAGATCGCGTTGTTGGTTGGGCCTCGCCAGGTAGGCAAAACCTCGCTTTGCAAACCGTTCAGTATTTACCTGGA
>Ga0302287_10000131_pt1 | contig 50745 bp, 35 predicted proteins | sample III_Fen_E2_4_FD_200452 | JGI IMG/M metagenome (GOLD analysis project Ga0302287, IMG submission 200452) | Peat permafrost microbial communities from Stordalen Mire near Abisko, Sweden - III_Fen_E2_4 | ecosystem: Environmental > Terrestrial > Soil > Wetlands > Permafrost | place: Sweden: Abisko... | reverse complement strand
CTTCGTTCCCAATGGCCACTTGCACGAAGCCGTGTGGAATACCACAACAGCCCCGCAGAACCTGATTGTACAAGTCAAGACCGCAAATGGAATCGAGCGTCGGATATTCCGAATGGTCGTTCAATAAAACATTTCTGAAATCAAAGAGGGGAGCCCGATAGGTGGGGAAAACCTAGCACCATTCCGTCATCCTAGCATCATTCCGTCATCCTCGCTTGGCGAGGATCTCGTGTTAGAACAGACCTTTCATTTCTTAAAAAGGAAGAACCGGTCACTCACCCTGTAATGAGATGGCGGCCAAGCCACCATGACGCGTGAAGGCTCGCCACCATGACGCGAAGACTCGCCGCCATGACACGCGAAGACTCGCCACCATGACGTGAAGGCTCGCCGCCGTAGCAAAAAAAGCACCAATGCACAACATCAATGAGACTAAGTATAGGTCATCCCTCCGCAACAGCCCACACGAGTTCCCACGTGCAGCGAATCTTGCCATCGGTTTGCAAAGAGCTTTGCTTGAGTTCGCGCTCAAGCTGCTGAAGGCTTGTGCGAGTAAGGTTGCCTCTTGCATTGGCACCCGTTACCCCCATGCGTTTTAAGTCGCGTAAAACTGCAATGGGCGATTCATGCTCCGTGTAAGAAACTTGAGTTTCCACCATTCGCACCGAAAGCCCTGCGCGTTCTAAGCTTACGCGTAGCTCATCTGCCGACACCATGCGGGTACCTGGGGTTAGTGCTTGTCCTGTTGCTGCAAAGTATGCAGAATTAAGTTCACTCAACGTGCGCGGGCCAAAGGTCGCTAGAGCCACAAGACCCCGTGGGCGAATCCAACTTGCCGCGTGCTGGCAAAAAAGATCGAGATCATGAAACCACTGAATCGCTGCGCTAGAGGCCACTAGGTCGAAACGAGTTGATGCTGGAGTGGGTTTCCATTGCTCTGCATTCGCTTGGTGCAAATAAATTTCTGCATCGCTTGCATCTGCAAGCAAGCGTGCGCGGGCTTCAGCTAACATCTCTGCAGAAAGGTCGAGTAAATGAATCGACGTTGGTTTTAATTTCGCAAGTCGAATCGACAAGTGTCCCGTGCCTGCGCCAATATCAAGAACACTTCCTATGCTTTGTGGCGCAAGGCCTGCAATCGATTTCCATAGTTTAGATGCAAGTAAAGCTTGGATTCCAGAAACCGCGCCATAGCGAGTCGCTTGCCTTCCAAATTGCCGACCTACTTGATTTGTATGGCTTTCTGCGTTGTGTTCTCGAGTGTCGGGCTTTTGTTCTAACATGCGGGCAATTTATGAAATATTGTAGCCCAGTCTGCAGAAAAGGGCCAATGATTCATGTTCGCAATGATCTGAATACTTTGTGGGTGTAGCTCTCGTTCAAGATTCACCACAAGCTCAGGAGAAACCAACTCATCTTGTGCACCAGCAATCAAGTGAATTGTGCACGAACTTGAAAGCAATTCTAAATGAGTCGCGCATTGAGATGCAAGGACTTCAAGGCCGCAAGCCAACACCTCGACATCCATTGCACTTGCACGCTGAATCCATTCCTTGCGAGTAACCTCATCAGTTGCACCCATCAATTTTGCAAACTGAATAATCACCGCTTTAGAATCTTTGCGCAACTGGGCTGCCATGCGCATCACCACGCGTTCATGCCAACCTAATTCAGGGTCACAAAACCAAGCAAAAGGGCAAAGCAAAAGAAGTGAAGTCCCTTTGGGTAGTTTAGATGCAATGCGCAGAGCAAGCATCGATCCCAAACTCCAGCCAATCACTAAATCCGCATTCAAAACCTCGGGCCACTCATGCAAAAGATCACGCTCTTGCACCATGCGCGCATAGTCTGCAAAGTAATGCTCTGCCTCTGGAAACGTAGTGCGAATCTGCTGTTCCCATTGCGCAAAATTTGAAGCCCAACCAGGCAACCAAACAATTCGTTTCGACATGAGTGAAAAATACAATACGAGTGGAGAGTTGTAACATCTAACTCACACTAGGCATCTCAGCACGCATGGCTAGTGGAGAGTGGAGAATTGCGACTTCTAACCCCAAAGAAGATGAAGCGTAGCAACTCTCCACTATCGAACTCTCACACTCTCAACTACGTATTTGCGCTGTTTTTCTATCGTTGCGGCATGAGAACGCTGATCATAGGCGACGTACACGGCTGTAAGGACGAACTCGAAGAGATCGTTGCGAAGTTTGGGTTCGTGCCTGGCAAAGACCGCCTGTTTCAAACCGGTGACTTAATTACGCGCGGGCCAGATTCCCTTGGGGCGCTTGAGTTTGCACGCAAGTGGGGCATTCGATCCGTACTTGGCAATCACGAAGCTCGCTTCATTTCGACCATGAACCGCAAGCCTTCCGAACGTACTTTGAAAGAGCAAACCTATTTAGATCGCTTGCCTTTCGATCACAAGCGCATGCTAGAGCTTATGAGCGAATTTCCTCTGTGGATCGATGAGCCTGATTTTTTATTGGTACATGCAGGTCTTGAGCCAGGCAAAACAAGGCTTGAAGACATGGCACGCAAAGTTTTGCTCAGCATTCGCTCTTGGGATGGAATCGGTGAAAATTTAGATCGACCCGGTGACCCTGCGTGGTTTGATTGTGTAACTTGGTCTAAGACGGTGGTATTTGGACATTGGGCGCTTGGTGGCTTAGTAGTAAAGCCAGGTATTCGCGGACTCGATTCGGGCTGCGTCTATGGAAAGAGCCTCAGCGCGTGGTGTGTCGAGGAAGACAAGATTTATCAAGTGGCTGCGCACAAGGTATATTCGGTCTTGAAGTTAGGGGTTTTGAAATGACTGGCGAAGAACTTTTCCGTAAGCTTGGTGGCACTCCGTTGCAGATGGCTCTAGGCCTCTACACGCTTGAAGCTTGCGAAGTAATGGCCGCGCAAATGGCCGAGATCGAGCAATTAAAGCGCGAACGCAACGCGGTTATCTTAGGGCATTACTATGTGCCGCGCGAGATTTTACTTGGTGTGGCAGACTTTGTTGGCGATTCTTATGGACTCTCCCAAGATGCTGCACGAACCAGCGCCGATACGATTGTTTTTGCTGCGGTGCGCTTTATGGCAGAGACAGCAAAGATTCTAAACCCAAGTAAGCGCGTGCTTGTGCCTGGTACAGATCCTGCGTGTTCCCTTGCGGATTCAGTGACTGCAAGCCGCGTGCGTGAATTACGTACAAAGTATCCTGAGCACACGTTTGTCTGTTATATCAACACCACCGCAGAGGTCAAAGCCGAATGTGATGTGTGTGTGACAAGTTCTAATGTCGTCGACATTTGCGCAAAAATTCCCAATGATCGCATCGTGTTTGTGCCCGATCGCTTAATGGGTCAGAATGTGGTGGATCTATTAAAGAGTCGCGGCATCCATAAAGAAATCGTAGTGTACCGCGAAGGCGCTTGCCATGTGCACGAACGCTTTGATCCAGGCATGGTCACTCTATTTGTAGAGCGCGTTCCAGGAGTGCAGGTTTTAGCTCACCCAGAATGCGCCCCCGCAGTGATAGCACAAGCGCACATGGTAGGTTCTACTACGCAAATTATTGCACACGTGCAAAAGTACACAACCCCGCAAACCCTTCTGGTACTTACGGAATGCGGCCTAGTATCAAGTCTCATCAATGATTTTCCTCAGCACAAATTTTTGGGTTCATGCCAAATGTGTCAGTACATGAAATCCAATTCTCTCGCTGGTATTTTACGCGTGCTCAAAGATCCACAACCTCAAGACGAGATTCATCTCGATCCGCAAATTATGGCGCGAGCCCGCAAATGTATCGACGCTATGTTTGCCTACGTGGAGCAAAAATGAAAATTCAACAAGCCCTTGCAGCCCTACTGCTGTTTACGATTGCAGCCTTTGCTGATGATGAACCAACAGGGCCAACAGTGGTTCGCTATTTTGTGCAGCTAGGTGGCTCGGGTATTTTGCCCATGGGTTCCCTCAATGGGAAAACCATTGTGAGCGTAGATACAGTGGGCGATACCTCAGTAACTCCCGAGCACGTTGCAATCCCTAAGCTACCCACATTTGCCATGGTGAATTTGCGGGCGGGCGCATATGTCGATGCCTCAACAGTGACTGTTGGTATTGGCTACGGAAGGCCTATGCTTACGGCTTCGCCAGCATCGCAACCCATTCCCGCAGAGCATGCGCAGCTATGGAATTTTGATTTCGAATACCAGTATCATTTTGGATACCCAGGAATTTGGCGACCTGCAATTGGCGCAAGCTATGGCTTTACCCGCATGACAGTTGATGCAGCCTCCATCGCGAATGTGAATGGCGTCAATAAGGTGGGACATGTGCTTTATTCTGGCGCAGGCCCCGCTTTGGTGACAGGGCTTGGTTGGTATGGCTACGAGCATTTTGCAGTGGTTGCAGAGGCACGCTTTGCCCTGTGGCCAATCTCGTATGTAACGACAACATACAATGACTTTGGGCAGCTCAAACAGTCTTTATACGAGTTTATGCCCAGCCTTTCGCTTTCGCTACAAACTGGGTTCTAAGTTACTTTGATTCGCGATCCGCTTCGATATAAGACTTCATGTCTCGATAAGCTGCTTCTTCCTCGTTGGTTCTACTAAAGATCTGGGAACCTCCATAGATCAATCCCGCTAAGGCTATGAGTCCACCAACGGACGCTTGGGTTGAATTAAAAGACAGACTCGAACTAGTGGAGTATCCATTAGTCTCAGTATGCATGGTCATGGAAAGGGCGAAGACTTCGTAACCAACAACCATTAGAATTCCTCCAATAAGCACTCCATGAGAAATTCTGGATGCTCGTTCACGAGACACAATCGCGGCATCGATGGCAACATCATGATGTTTGGTCATGGATGTTTGAATCGCTTCTGGATCTAATTGGACTTCCGTCCGTGCTCGGTACGCCCCAAGGAATAACAAGCGTCCGTACAATACGGCTTTGCGAGCATCCTGATCTAACTTTTCATATTCAGAAGGTTGGATGGTATCGAGCTTAAATGAATTGTCGATTTTGAAATATGGGCGACCATCGCCTTCGGGCTTCAAGGAGATTCCACCTAGCATGCTATTGCTCAGGTCAATGGGAACGGTCACTCCATGACTATTGATGGCGTTCCAAGTTAAATCAACTCCAGGGCGGCCAATGTCGGAATTCGAAAGCTCTGCGGACTTGATCGTCTTAACTGGTTGAGCTTGTGATTGTGTTTGTGATTGTAATTGACCTGGTAATTGGTCTTTGGTTTGAAGTTGTTTGGGAGGAGTGGAGTCTTGTACCGTCTGCAAATCCAACTTACTCGCATCTACTACGGCTGGTTCAGCCTGAATGCATTGCCATGCAAGCAATAGGAAAATCATTTTTTTCATTTTGGATCCTTGCTAGTTTATGGTTTCAATAAATATTGCGGATGAGGCGAAGGCAAACCAGTGTCTATGGGCTGCCTTGCTAAAGTATCGATCTGTAGCTGTGGCTTATGAAGGGTGTCAGTGCGGACGGTATCTGCTCGCAGAATCGAATCTGGTTCTTTGACAGGAACATTGTCTTTCCACCAACGAGTCTGGGTAATATTTCCCTTGCTATCATATTCAGTTTGAGGGCCAAATAATTTTCCTGCTTTCCAATACTTGGTGACTTTGAGATGGCCATCCTCATCGTAGGATTTTGCTGGCCCATTCAAGACACCATCGCGATAGACAGAGAATCCTTGGAGCGCACCGTTGTCATGCCAGAAAGTGGCTGGGCCAAAGAGCTTTCCTTTGCGCCAATACTGGATTTGCTTGCGATTGCCGCTTAGGTAGAAAAGCACATCAGGCCCATGCATGATCTGATGTCCAACGGAATCGGTGAAGACGTAGAACATGTGCTCTACGCGCCCACTCATGTGGTGGGTGATTCGTTGATCGAGGTGAACGCTATCCATCGTTTCAAACAACGCGGGTGGATAATCCACGACAACGGGAGGGACTTGGCGCATGCAGGCAGACAAAAAAAGCATGGGCGCAACAGCTATGAATACGTGAAGTTTCATCATGATTATTTAAGATAGGTTGAGTTCATAAGTTTTCGCCGCCCCTGGGTTCTCGGAAAATAGAAATATCCTGTGTGTCCGCAGATTGGAAAAGTCTGCAATTCCTTAGGGCCGAGCAGTTGGGAATAGATTTCGGCAGAAAAAGCTCCAGCAACGATGTTGTCATCGAGGCAATGTGTAACGAGGGTTGGAACGCCTTTCAAATCCGCATAATAGTCGCGAGGATTTTCGCTGCCATCGACAAGAAGCCAACCTAAAGGTTGAAAAATCCATGTGAGCCAATGCATCGACATGGCACGGCGTGCTGCTGTTGGATAACGATCAAAGGTCGCGTCGAGTACCAAAAGAGAAACAGCATCCTTGCGAGGCCAGCGGGCAACGGATACTGGGGCTATTGCTCCGCCTAAGGATTGGCCAATGACAAGAAGTTTTTTATGCGCGGAAGGTATCGAATCTAAAGCGAATTGCAGGATGGTTGTGCCATCGGAGGAAACTTGCTCTCGACTAGGTTCCCCTTCGGAATTTCCATAACCACTGTAATCGAAAATCAAGTAGTCAAAGCCTTCTGCGCCAGTCCAAAAAAAGTTCAAAAAGTGGCTCGTCAAATTTTCTGCATTGCCGTGAAAGTGAACAATGAGCCCTTTGGTAGAATCCGTGCGGCTCTTGAAAAGCCTAGCATGCAGCAGGTTGCCCTTGTCATTGCGAACCATGAAATCCTGATAGGGAATCTGCTTCGGATCCACTCGGAAATACTCTTCATGGGTTGGCTGATAAAAGGCTTGATTGCACGAGCAAAGAAGGATGCTGAACAATGCAAAAAGAATTCGCATTTAGAAGTATCCTTGCAGGTGTATGGAACCTTCTCCCTGTCCGTTCCAGTTTCTGCCTGCGATACGAAATTCCAAGTTCGGGCCTCCCAAACGAAGCTCCGCATCTACTTGTCGCTCCCAGCCTGTTTGCCCAAACACTCCGTAAGCGGTGTGCGCTTGAGTCAAGAACGAAACATAGCGCGAGAATTGAAGCTTTAAGCCAGAATGAATCAAGGGCTGCAAGCTTGAGTTATAGCGGTATTGGTCGGAAAGACGAAGTCTGCCACCCATCATTCCAAAGGCGACTAGGCGTCCTTGACCAACAAAATCCCACGAATAACCAGCCTCACCAAAGCCATAGCTCGCGAGAGGTTTGCTTCCATTATCAAGCGGAGGGCGATCGAGGCCAGCCCCCACTTGAAGAGACATCGGGTAGTCGATGGTTGAGGCGGTAGCGATGTTGGAAAGAGTGAGAAGATTCAAGTTCTCAAGGCGAATGCGATCATGGCCAAACCAGCGGGCGTTGAAGTCCATGCATTCTAAGCCGCTATTGTGTTTGAGGCCCTCATCATATTCATTCAGATCTTGATAGGATAGGCGGTAACCGAGCTGCAAGAAGCTCTCGTGGTTGGCCACACCACCTGCTAATTCGGCTCGGTAAGGCAAATGTACGCGGTGTGGAGCGTATTGCTGCGTGTCTATGGGACTATCCCATGGCCGCGAGGGTTCATGGATTGCAAGGCGAGCCTCAAGCAACTGGCGCTGACGCTGCACCCATAAGGAATCGCGGACATTGCGCTTCTGCACCAGTGCATACTCCAACGCAACATCGACAACCATTGCCTTGGATTCTTGACTTAGGCTCGAACCTTGGAAAGCCTTTGTCCAAGATGCAGAATCTGGTGCAGCAAGAATCGCGTGAAGCAGTGAGCGCTCTTCGGGTTGGAGTAAATGCTGTCCTGCTTGAACCCGAGTTAATGTTGCCGGTCTATAGGATACGGAATCTACCACTCCAGGCAAGCGCATCAGGGCTCGCACGGTTTCGATAGGGACTAGGGCTTGCGGTATTGAATCCAGAATTTCTGTAGAATCGGGCAACGCAACGTCGATGAGTCCAAGCAGAAAGTATGAGCAGTTCTTAGAGAAGAAATAATAGCGGCTCCAAGAACTTCCCATTTCCCAGAGGTGGGCAAGCATCAGCCATTGACGGTCTGCAGGGAGTTTCAAATGGTAATGCCACAGATCCCGGTTCTCAATATGCACATAGCGTTGCAGTGACATGTAGTAGGGAAGTAGCCCAAAGTTTCCCGGGTAGAGTCCAAAGATTCCTTTGATGGAATAAAAAAATCCATTCTCATTCGGAGGTGTTGTTGCAGAATAATTTACTCCGTAGTCGAGGATCTCGCGCTGCCCTCCTTTATTCTGCTTGGAGTGGATGCGCAGAAAAGTGTGTCCCATGGCCGACGCTGGATTTCCCATATAAGCGGAAGCGAATACTACGGAAAAATGGTCTGGATTGAGGGAGCGGATCCATCGGTCAAAACGCTCGGTGTTTACCTTTGGAATTTCTGAGTCGGGAATCCCAAGCTGAGTTCGCAGATAATAGGTTCGCGCAGGAAACCGAATTTGCGTGTGAATGTTGGTGTTGGTATCGGAACTCAAAGATCTGTAAATATGATCCGCATGAGCAATTCCGCGCAGGGTCGCTTTCATTTCTGCTCGAGCGTCGGTCTTTCCATTGGAATCAAGGAAGAACAGTCCGCCATCGATATCGCTGACCTCACCACCCGAATGTGGTCTCATATGCAACAGCTTGCGCCAGAGAGGAGCCTTCCATAGCTTAAGGCTATCGGCCTTAGCCATCCAGAGCTGGGTGTTGTGTTCAGCCTTGGCTGAGTCAGATGTTGTTTCCGCAAAAGCGGCAGAAAAAACAAGAAACACTGCAAGAAAAGTTCTTGCAGCGCTAAGGTTCAAGTCAGAGTTGATTTTCACAGCTCGGAGCAAGAGCCAGACATTTCCTCAGCAAAGACCTTGCGAACGCCGACAAGCATGTCTGCGCCATCTTGGCTGCCTTGGAAAATGTTGCTGTAGTTCTTCTGCATGGTTGCAGAGAATTTGTTGGTTGCAGTCTTGCAACCGAACAGAGATGCGAAGGCTTCGAGGTTTTCACCCTTGCCCTGAGCCATTTCCTGACGGAGGTTTTCGAAGTTGACTTCTGCAAAGTAGTCCTGCTCACGGTTCTCAAGAGCAACACCATCAGCGGTGCAGTTCGAGGTCCCAGTGGTAATTGCAGTGGTCTGTGGAACGATGAGGTTGTTGGTGGTTGCTGCAACAATCTGGATCATACCTGGTTGGTCACCGAAAACGAGAGAGCCGAGACCGCAACCAGCGGTTCCGTACTTGCCTGCGAAAGCAGATGTGGCCAAGCCAAGGATCAGGGCGGTCTTGATGATATTCTTCATAAGTGTGTCCTTCCTTTAGCGAGTAGTGCTGCAGAGGTTGTTGGTGGACTCAACCGCGCGAATGCTGAACAACAGGTTTTGCGGCGTATCGGTGAATAGGTTTGCGCTGTTGGCTTGGAGACCGGCTGTGAAAGCTTGGGACTCGGTTGCGCTGCAACCCATCAAAGATGCGAGGGCGGAGACATTCTCACCTTGGCCTTGTGCGATTTCTTTCTTCAAGAGATCGAAGTTTGCTTCGGTGAACATTTCCTGCTCGCGATCAGACATAGCAACGCCATCATCTGTACAGTTCAGGCTGCCAACGGTAATACCGAAGGTCTGATTGGCAAAGGTTCCGTTCGTGGTGGCTGCAATTACTTGGTTTCCGGACTTGCCAATGACAACAGCGCCCAGACCGCAACCAGCCATTCCATAATTCTTCGCAGCACTCGCAGCAGTAGCCACAAGCACCAGCGTGCACGCGATTTTCCTGAGATGCATACTCACTCCTGTTTAAAATGAAACAGACCAACTTCGGTCTGCTGGCAGGAAACTAAGATATTTGCCTAGGAACTCCAAGGCTTGAAGTCAAGAAATCAAGAAAAAAATTCACAGAAAATCGTTCCCAAGGATTGTTGTCTACTGCGATATTCATACCTCTGCAACCGAGTTTTTACTGCCCAAACATCGATTTCTGAGTGATAACCTCAGATTCCCCTTTAAGTTTTCTTGTACTTTGCCGATAATATAATTATGGACATCACAGCTCTAAATACAGCAAACCCTGCGACGACAAGTGCCAACACGGCAAAGAGCCTAGCTTCCGCCATGACTTCTCTTACGCAGTCCAAACAAAGCGCTCTGAGCACAGAAGCGAGTAGCTTGCTCTCTTCGCTAGATACATCAAGCAGCACAGGCATTGGTTCCGACATCATGTACAAGATCTATGACTCGCAAGCCATCAGTGCGAAAACCCTCGATGCGTACTATAAAAAGGTCAACCCCACTACGAGTGCAACAGATCCAACTGCGATTGCAGACGCAAGCACAACCTCAACGAACACAAGCTCTACCAGTTCAAATCCAACGGAAACCGACACAACGGTTTCGGATATAATCAGCAGCAAGACCAATCCAACTTCCGGTGCAAGCCAAACAGGAAGTATTGTGGATGTGCTTGCGTAATTTGCAATTTGCGAAGACGTTACAATCCTTTATAAACGAATGCCTCCGGGGCGTTCATCGCGTTTGCAGATTGCTTGCACAAAAATGGCTTCGCTGCCAAAAATTTTCACCAAGCTTTTGGCACGAGTTATACCAGTATAAAGAATCTGGCGCGTAAGCAATGGGCTTGCATGCTCAGGTAACGCAAGTAACACCTCGGTAAACTCACTGCCTTGCGACTTATGCACCGTCATCGCATAAGCGCTTTCAAGGCCTGCAAGCCGTTCCACCGCAACAAAACGAAACTCATCGCCACGTTTGAACACCACTTGCAAGCCAATTTTTGTGCGCATCACAATTCCAAGATCACCATTGAATAGATCCAAGTCATGATGATTTTGTTCAAGAATTACCATTTGCCCATGGAACCAAGCCCCTTTGGATTGTGGATCCAAAGTTTTGCGCAAAAGCTTTTCGGCCATACGGTTAATGGCAATGCGCCCACTTGCCCCAGCATGGCTCAGGGCCAAAATGCGAGAAGCATCAAGCACTTCAAACGCGCATGCTAGCGCACCTTGACTTTCATTCAGCCCCTGTAATTTTCGCAAGTTCGCACCAAGGTAATGATCGGTAAGCCAAGCGCGAACGGCCTCTTCTGCACTACGCAAATCTGGAAACTGCTGCATGGTGTGCAACTGCAAAACAGCTTTTTCGCAATCACCCCGATTGATGTGAGTACACAGCGAAAGGATATCTGCAGAAGATCGGTAGGTATGCGTAAGAACAACGGTGTGATCCACTAACGCAGAAGGTTCCATGGTCACTAGAGAGGCATCCAATGAATCCACGAACGAATCCTGCACATCACGAGCTTTCGCATCAAGCTTCAACGGAGCTAGGCATGTTGAAACCCATGAGGCCATGTTGGCACTCAAGGTCGGGAACCCTTCTTGTACAAGGAACGTTTGCGTAAGATCACCCAACACAGCCCCCGCTTCAACCGAGGGCAACTGATGCATATCGCCCAACAAAATGATATGCGCATCTGGGGCACAAGCATCGAGTAAGCCTGCAAATAAATGCAAATCCACCATGCTCGCCTCATCGACCACAATCACTTGTTGGGGCAAAGGGTGAGCAGCGTTATAAGCATAGCTGCCATTGGGCCTTTGTTTAAGTAAAGCATGCAGAGTCAGTGGATGCAAATCAAGCAAAGCCATGTCGCGTTCATAACCTAGATACACTTTGCCCTGCATTTGTTTTTGCAGATCCACAATGCCTTTGCGCACGCTTTCTCCCATGCGTGCTTTGGCGCGACCTGTAGGTGCACACAATGCAATGCGATCAGGTGCTATCTGTGGAAATGCACGCATTAAGGTGCGCAAAATCTGAATCACCACGCTGGTTTTTCCAGTGCCAGGACCACCAGAAAGAATCAGGAAGTTTGTGCGTAATGCAAGTGCACACGCCGCAGCCTGCCTAGGGTGAAACGCTCGTTGTGCACCCAAGAAAGACCACTCATTGAAAAGGGGTGCCAAGATATTTTGCGCAAGCGTCGCATCCATTTCGCGTAGGTTTTGCAAGCGTTTATGCAGGCTCAAGGTAAGGCGTTGCACAGCATCAAAAGTTCGCGCAAAAGAGATTTGTTGCTGTTGCTTATCTACAATTATGAACTGATGAAGTGGCGAAAATATATGCGGACTTTTTAACAACTGCACAAAAATTGCAGAGTAATCGTCTGCGCTGATATTCATCCATTCAGGTGGATTTTCTTGCTCAGTAGAAAAAGCGCGAATCGACTCTATGCTTAGAGGCTCTAGCCAAAAGGCATGAGTAGCACCTGCAGCACCTCTATGTAACGTACTGAGCATAAGCAAAAGAAATGCATGAGCATTGTCTTTTTGATCAGGATTTTGAACACGAGCAGCAAACCAACGAGCCTGCCGCAATTCTAACGCATTCAGCTGCCGCGTATCGCGCAAATAGGATTCAAGCCGTGCAACATGAGTTGAATTCATTTTGCAATCCTCGGGAAAGCATTTCGCAGTTGCGCATCCACAAAAGCAGCATCCTCGCTAGGGCTTGCCGTGTGAACCCAAACAGGCACAGTCTCCGCATGTTCTAAGCCGCGCAGATACACATAGACAGCTCCACCCAAGTGCAATGCAGGGTCGTAATTTGTTTTTAAAAGACCGCGCAAGTAGCAATGCAATGCGTAAGAATACACCTTCGCCTGCAAGTCGTAATGGTCTTCGACAATACTTGTCGCAATGCGTTCGCTTGAATATTCAGGCAAACTATTGCTTTTCCAATCCAACACAAAATACCGCCATGGATGCACACCACCTTGCATAGGAATGCGATACACAAGATCCATAAAGCCATGCAACCAATCGGGAGTAGCAGAAAGTTGAAACTCTAACTCTGCCCTGCGGCTCTCTTTGGGTAAATCAGCAATGCGCAAATTCCCCCATAATCCAAGAGAGTAGTTTGTGTGTAATGCGCGGCGAACCATGCGTAAACCGGCTTCTGTAGCTAAAGCTCGCGCAGCTTCCGTGGGTAATTTTTTCAACACCTGATTGCGTTCTAAATGGCCGCGCAATAGTTTGCGTAAAGAATCAGGAACGCTTGCATCGTTTGAAACCCAAGTGAGATCCTGTAAACCAATGCAATGTTCAAGCGCCAAATGTAAAGCATCGCCAGTGTCTTTGCCACGAGGTAAATCGGACGCAAGCCAAGCCTCTTGAGGCGAAACAACATGCGAGTCTTCCAATTCTTCCGATGGATTTACAGAGCGATCGTGTTCCATATTTTGACTGAGCTCAGTATAACTCGTTTGGTGCGAAATATGTTTGGGTATTGCAATGGATTCAAGCGCTGCCGTTACAGCTGCAATGCGTTTCTGTACAAGCGATGAAGGAGTCCAATTCGTGGCTAAGGCTTGTGTTTGCAGAATGTTGCGCACAGAATTATTGCTCGCATTCTTTGGGTAAGGCCATTCGTTTAAGTCGAATTCTTTAAGCCGGCCTTGATTTAAAAGCGCCGTTAAAACCGGAGAAAGATCGTTGTCGGAAAACATCTTGGGCTTAGATTTTTCCCAATCCAACTTTCCAGATGCATCCACAACTTTGTTTCCGACTTGTAGCGGAACAAAAAGCAAAGATTGAGGTCGGGTGAGTGCAACATAAAGCAAGCGACGGCGTTCTTGCGTCTGTTGTTCCTTGCAGAGTAAGGCTTCCGGGCTATCTTTAGCAAGACTTTCCCCTGCTTGCAAAGGCAAAAGATGCTGCTTGTGGTCACTGGCAATCCACGACTTTGCTCCGCGACTTTTTTGTGCTGAACTTTTTGCGACCACAAAAACTATCGGAAATTCAAGACCTTTCGAAGCGTGCATAGACAATACGCGCACACTGGAACGCTCGGTAGAAAGGCTGTGCAGATTTTTGTCTTGACCTGCATCAATCTCTTCGCGATAAAGCATTGCCAGCGATTCCACCACTTGCGCAAGCGAATAATTATGACGAATCAAAAGATCCATGCAATGATCCATGATCTGTCGTAAATCGGCTAGCTGACGTTCGCCTTCTGCCAAATGCAGCAAGCGTTCTTGAACCTGCGTTTGCACTAAGATACTGCGGAACAAAAGCGACCAACGCCGTTGCTGCACAAGCCCTTGCCATTCTTCAAGGCAACGACTCAATAAGGTTCCTTGCTCCAAATCTTTTTCTGTATTGATGGCCGCAGGATGCTTATTAAAAAAGCGTGTGAGCAGCACAGCAATCCGCAACGCAGGGTCGCCATTGGGTTGTGCTAATGCACGCAAAAGCATACGCAAGTCAAGTGCGAGTGCCGATTGAAAAACGCCTTGCATCTTGTATTTTACTGCGGGAATTCCATGCGCTTGAAAGCTTTCTAAAAATGGTTCCGCCAATTTGTGGCCTTCCACAATCACCGCAAAATGTTCGTACTGAAGTGAAATCGATTCCCACTGATCACCTTTAGGAATCGAAATTATTTTGCCCACTAAAGACTGAATTACCTGGCTTGCCCATTCCGCCATTTTACTTGTGCGATAGCCCGCAGAACCTTCTAGCAGCATGACTTGTACTGGGTTTGCAAAAGGATCGGCTGGGGGCAATTCGGCGCGATTAGGCGACGTAGCGAGGCCTCCACCTGCGCCGCCCGCAGGGTATTTAATTTGTTCAGTCATGAACCAATCTTCGGTGCCGTGACTTCCCAAAATTTCATTGGTCGCTTGAATCAATGCAGGGCTAGAGCGAAAATTATTCACTAGGCCATAAAGCTTTCCACCCTTGTCGGCTATGGCTTGCTTGGCATCAAGGTAACTATTGACATTGGCGCCTTGGAACGAGTAAATCGATTGCTTAGGGTCACCAACCAAAAACAACATGGGGTCGTTTTGCCCTTGTTCTACAAGGATCAAGCGCTGGAAAATACTCCACTGCAAAATACTGGTATCTTGAAATTCATCAATGATTGCGTAATGCAAACGACTGCGCAAAGCTTCACGAAATGTCGCACTATTCTCGACCGCACGTAGCATTAAATGCAGCATATCCTGAAATGAAATCAAGCCTTGCTCTTGCTTCACTTGCAGCCAACGATCACGTAATAATTCGGTAGCATCGCAAATTAGCGTTAACGGAACGAGATCAAGTAACGATGTCCATTGAAGCTGTGCTTGTACCCAAGGGCTTGCGCTCACACCATCTAGGGCAAGGCTTAGCGCCTTTCCGGTCTTTGTCTTTTTTACATCGGTGTCACAAAGATTCGACTTGCGTAGCACACCGTTTTTATCGGGCTTGCTGTATTTCCCGACAGTTAGAGTTTGCTCTAGGTTAGGCGCCACTTTGTGTGTAAGAACGGCATTCACCCAATCTTTTCTTTCTTGCAAAGTATGAAGAGCATTCTCGTGAAAATCAGCCGGCGGCTCAAAAGCAGTAAGCGATTCTGCAAGCAGAGCAAGATCCTTCATGAGTTGTTGGAATAAAGCAGGATCCTTTGCGCATACTTCTGCAGGAACAATTGCATCATGTAAAGTAGCGAGCGTATGCTCTGCCACTAGGGTTCGCTCAAGCACCACATTATTGCGGTCTAGCATTCCTTTGGCAAGAGCTCGTATCCGTTCAAAATCCTGGGCTCGCAAGCTTATGCCGTGGGAACCAAGGTATTGCAACGCCCATGGAATAATCGAATTTTCTGTTTGCCAATCGGTGCGAATGCTTTGCCGCAAGCAGCTTTCAAGCCCTTCTTCGTCATCAACTATAGTTGTGGTAAACTGTACTCCGGTCTCAAAAGGCCATGTTTGCAACAAACGCATGCATACACCATGAATGGTGCCAATCAAGGCTTCGTGCAAATTATTTAGGCAATCCGAAAGATGCGCGAGCAAGGATTCTAAGGAGCTCCGCTCGCTCGCATCTTGGGTGTTTGCAATTTCGGCTGCAATCTTTTCAATGCGCTCTTCTAAGCCCTCGCGAATGCGCTTTTTAAGCTCACCTGCAGCCTTCTCGGTAAAAGTAACCAACAAGACTTCACGAATATGCACTCGCTTGTACACGACTTTGTTTGCACGTTTTTCTGCACGGACTTCTTGCAAAATTCGCAGCACCATTTTCACGATGGTATACGTTTTACCAGCACCTGCATGAGCTTCGATTACACCATGATTCCCAAGGTCAATTTGATCTGGATGGCTCAGCAGTTGGATCTGCATCGACTTATTCATGCACCCACCCTTCAAGCATAGGAGCGAAACGCTCTTGAGCTAGCTTCTGCAAGGCTTGATCGCGATCGGCTAAAAATTCGGTGCAAGGCAACTCTGTTTCCACCAAAGAAAATTCTTCGAAAAACACACGATAAGAGCCGCGATCTTCATCGCTTAACTTTTCATTTAGGTTTGTGCGAGTAACCATGCGCCAACGATCTTTCCACGATAGCTCCTCAAGCTTCTTTGTCCCAGTTACACAATCGCGCACTACCGCATAAGGGAAATGATCGGCGACACCTTCAACCAGCATTTGAGCAAGCATTCGGCTCAGCCATGCATTTACCTTGCTCCACAGTTCAGGATCAGATTTGAACTTCGCCTGAGACAAAGAACAGTCCTGTCGATTAATCTGCATAAAAGTGATTTCGCATGCAGATTGACCATGCAAATATTGCAACACCCCTTCAAGCCATAAATCCGCATTTTGCTTTGCTTCACCTTGTGACTTCAGGGCAAATAACGCGACATGATTTTCTTGGATTTTCCATTCATGCGGAACTAAAGCCATGGCGTGAATGCATTCCACTTGACAGGTCTCGGTCGCCGAAATGCATTGTTGTAGAATAGCGTTTGCACCTGCCCGTCCAAGCGAGAGATCAGTTCCTTGTACGAATTGATGATCTGCAAAATCATCAATGCAACTTGAATGCAAAAATATTGTCGCAATTTGCGAGCCCCAATTTTGCAATTGGTCGCGCTCCATTAAAGCAAATTGCGCTTCAGGGGATTGGCCTTGCAATACAAATTCATTATGAATCTGGGTCACCAAATTATTCACAAACAAGTTCAGCAAAGCCTCGTCGCGTAAGGGCTGTTCGCCTTGTGCGGGGAATATTTTTTGCAAAAGTTGAATGAGTATCTTCTTTTGCAGCGATGATACATCTAAAGCGTTGGATAGCAACGGCTCATCGGAAGCACTCATTGTTTGAGCATCGTCATCGATTTCGAGATTCAGTGTGCGTGTCAAATGGTATTCAAGCGGGTTTGCAAAAAACTTGCGCAGGCTAAATAAGTTTGTACGTAATGGACCAGAATTCTGTGCAAGCATGGGTGGAGTTGGATAGCGACGCTTTGAATGAACAACACTCTCAGAAAGAATTTGAGCAAGTCCAGCCTCGGTGGGAAACCATGTACCTTGAGGCCGCACAGCGTTCTGCGAATCTGCAATTGACTCACGTAAAATCCATGGTACTACGCGACGGATCGAACATTGTTTTTCTTGCGCGTCCCAAAGTCCTTGGGTTTTCAAATACGATTCCAACTCTTGAATGACGCTAGAAGGTTGCAGTTCTTCTTCTTTTTGCAGATTGCGCGCGCGAAAGGAAAGAACCAAGCGTTCACCCGCAGCATGAAGCAGCTCTAAGAAAGCGAAGCGATTGTCGCGAACAGGATCTGAATCCCCCACGATGCGTTTGTGTGCCACCAAGTCCGAAGGCACCTGATCGCGGGTGCCTGGGAAAGCCGATGCATTTAATCCTAGCACAAAAATTACTTTGTGAGGAAGCACCATGCTTGGGCGCAGTGGCGCAAAAGTAAGCCCACCAATCCATGCCTTAGAGCTTGCGGGAAGTTCTTGTGGAAGTACGCTCTGCATAAGTTCAACCCATTCTTGCACCTCTATACGTTCGTTGCGAATAGATAGCGGAGCTTGATTTTTAAGGGTTAAGAGCGCATCTACATATTCTTTGCGCACACGACTTTCGCTCGCAGAATTCCAAAATTTTTCGATCGGCATTTTGCCAAACCATTTCCACAGGATTTCAATCCAAGCGTCGAGTGCTTGTGCAAGCGAATTTTCTGCGATGAGTTTTGGTAGCGAAGATGTTTGTGTGTGCAAGTCTTCAATGGCGGCGCAAAAGCATTCAAGCCTTTCACTATCTGAGCTTTCGTAATCGCGATAAATCGGAATTGCTGAACTCTGTGTATCGTCTAAGAGTTTAAAGCCTAAGTCTATGGGGCCTGCAGCCAAGTTTCCCAAGAGCAAACGCGCGATTCCCACATCGAAAGTATGAGCATCGCTAAGGTATGCACCTTGGTCGCCCATGCTACGACGTTGTTCACGATCATAGCCGCGAAAGATTCCCAGTTCATGCGCCCAAGATTCCCATACCGCAACATCTTCTGGGCCAAAGTTTCGCGTTGCTTGCACCAAAGGATTGCGTAGTAAAGTGAACACATTGACGCGATCAAATTGTCCTGCAACAATATTTAGCAACGCAGCCACACCTTGAGCAAAAAGACTGTCACCCCCTGGCGCACCTAACACAGAGAAGGGAATGTACGCAGGGTCGCTAGGCCAATAGGCTCCGAAGACGCGGTGAATTTGCGGCAAATATTCTGCGGGTTTGGGTAGATACACCACCACTTCATCGAGATTTTGGATCGTGCCTTGCTGAATTAAATCGAGTACCTGTTCGCGCAATTCCTCGACTTCCCTTGTAGGATCTGGGCTCGCAAGCACCTGCAAAGAAGTATCTGCGACCCAAGTTTTTTGATCGACACGTGTAGGCAATTGACTTTCGCGCCGCAACAGCGAATACTGCAATGCCTTGAGCAAACTTGTCGGAACTTCATCTTCGATCCACTTAGGAGATGCATAATCAAAAGTCCAATCTGCTTGCGGACACCACAAAAAAATGTTTTCCTTGCCGGTATGGCCCCATAATTCAAGCAACGGAGGGTCTTCCGCAAGATCGGTGATTTCTGAAAGTTCGCTCTTGCCATAATCCGTGGGCTTACGCGAAGGAATTGCCGCATCGGGGGAATCGCTTTGCCACTTACGCCTGTGGGCTTTCCGGCCGCGCCAAGTGTCTACGTCTTCCCAAAATTCTGCGCAAGGATTGGTTAAGAATACGTGTAAATCCACACCAGACATTTGCGCAATCTCAAGTAAAATATTGCGATGAAAATGACTGATTTTTGCAACCTGAAACATGAACACAGGGCCAGCAGTTACAGACCACGCAGAACCATCGGCGCAACCAGATTCTCTGCGCAAACGGTGTAAGTGCGGAAGTGAAATCCAATTTTGAACACCGCTCTCGCCTTGTATTTCTTGACTCGATGCGGCATGTACGATTCGATACAACTCACTTTGCCACGCCTCTTGAGCAAGCAAAGATTCAGAGATATCGTTGGCAGTGAAATACGACTTTCCTTTGAGCCAGCAAGCATCCATGCCTTCAACGCGCCACTTGTTGAGAGCAGGGTCCCATACGCTGGGGCGGTTGAACTCGTATTCCTGGAATTGTCGAGCAAGCATAGCAGATAACTGCACACGCTTAAGTGGGTCTATGGGTTCGCCCAAATATTCGCGCAATGATTGAAATTCTTTGCGCAGCAAAAGCGATTCATCAAGAAGTGCGCAAATAATCTGCTGTAAGTCCGTGGTGCCTAGGCGTGATTGGCTTTCAGCGGGTTTAAGCATTTGCCACAGATAGCGTTCCAAGGTTTGCTTTTCGAGCGCCATAAGGCAACCCATTTCTTCGGTAAGGCGAAGAGTTAACCACTTGCCGACTGCAGGGCTAGGTACCAGAAGGGTTGGCGGCGAAAAGGGATCCGTCCAACCGTTGCGCAACGAAGCAAAGACATGACCGAGTAGTAGGTCAGCGGACGGTGCGAATTGAAGGTGGATCGGCATATAGGACTCTGCTTAAACTAGGCTTGAGTCAAATATACCTGCTCAAAGTTTATCGCGCACGTCCCAGCAAATCAAAGCGCGAATCATACAGGCCACGAAGCGGCGACCCTAATCCTCGCTTTACAATTCCGGTCGCAAACTCATCAACATCAGTTACGACCACGACTTGGCTAAGTGTATCTGCGTTTACTCCGTCGCTAACAACCACATTTACGTGATACTTATTTGTTGCGCCCACATCAAGTGGGGTTTCAAAATCAGGAGCGAGTTTGAACATCAATGCACCTGTTGATGTATCGATCACAAACAACTTTGAGTCTCCGTTATTTGTCAAGGCATAGCTCACGTCAACGCCCTCGGGATCTACTCCCTCAACGGTTCCCGCTAAAAGACTATTTTCCGCAATAAAGAAGGTATCTGCGCTCAAAAGATATGGAGGATCATTGATTGCGACCGCGGTTCCTTCATTAACATCGGTGACAATCACAATGTGTTTTACGGTGTCGGATACAATGCCATCGCTTGCGACGATGCTTACATGGAAAATGTTATTTGCACCATTATCCAAGGGGCTTTCATAGTCTGGAAGTGTTGCAAAGTGCAGAGTTCCTGTGCTCGCATTTAAGGTGAACAAGGCAGAATCGCTACTTGCAGCAAGGGAGTAGGTAACCGTCTTTCCTTCGGGATCAACAGCATGCACAACACCTGCAATGCTAGTGTTTTCGGGCACGGTGAAGGTATCTGCACTCGTAAAAATGGGGGGCAAATTGGAAACCCCTGGAGTACTTTCTACCACATCGGTTACAAAGACAACATGGGGAACAGTATCTGCATTGACCCCATCGCTGATCACAATGTTTAGATGGAAAACATTATTCGCGCCATAGTCGAGGGGCTTTTCATAATCGGGTGCGCTAGCGAAGGTTAGCACTCCTGTCGTTGCATTGAGTTTGAATAAGGCTGAATCGGTGCTAGCAGCAAGGGCGAAGGTGACGGCTTTGCCTTCTGGGTCAACGCCTTTCAGGGTTGCTACTGCGGTTTGATTTTCGGGTACGGTGAAGGAATCGTTGGTGGTGAAATAGGGTGGGAGATTTGCGACCACAGGGGTTGCCCCAACGAGTTTGATTGCTGGGATAGGGGCTTTATCGACGCCATTGCCCAAGAAGAATCCCAAATGTGGTGGCTGATTGTATGCCGTATTTTCCCAAGACATCGCTAAGCGATAAATAGGATCGTGCGCCAGTGTGTACAAGCGATGCGTGGTAGGAATTGTTGTGGTGTACACGTATAACTTATTGGAGCCATTGTGCAGAATCACTTCTTCGCGCCAATCACCCAAGATGTCACCGCTAAAGTTCGGGGTTGCCTTCGTAGAGTTACATGAGTTTCCTGTGAGGCTAAGCAAGGTTGTGCTCTTGCTGCCATTCCATTTACTGATCGTGTTGTTGTCGAGCAATTCATCTTGCAAGTCTCCATCCCAGTAAAGACGGAAGTTGTAGGCTGGGCGGGAGGTTGCCAACACAGCGCCTTTGCTAGAGTATGTATTAAAGTTGGCTGCAGACCACATTTCGTAACCAGGTGAGGTAGAATCTACGTCGGCTGCGACTCCGCGGCCGTTATCGCTTCCTGTTTTTGTACCCCAAAGAATCTTGCCTGTTTTTGCATCATGCAATTCGTAGCCATAAGTGGCTGAGGTTTCTTCGTGCACAGACCACACCTCAAGACCAGGATTATCAAGATCCATATCGCCTAAATGCATTGCATCCCCGTGCCCGAGTCCTGTGCGATACAGGAACGTTCCATCGTTATTGATTGCGCATGCGCCTTCAATAATTTCATCTTTGCCATCGCCATTGATATCGCCTGCCGCTAGATTATGGTTGCCTTGCCCATAGCATTCCTTACCCGAAGTTTTTGCGTCATAAGCCCAGCGCTGGCTTAGTGTAGTACCGTTCCAATCATAGGCTGTGACTGCCATGCGAGTGTAATACCCACGCTGGAAAACCATGCTAGGCTTGGTTCCATCGAGATACGCGTTCGTTGCTAAAAAGCGATCTACACGATTGCCGTAAGAGTCACCCCAAGCGGAAACTGTTCCACGGGCGGGAGTGTAATTGACCGTCGCCATTTCTTTGCCCGTTTTGCCGTTAAAAATGGTGAGATATTCGGGGCCGGTAAGAATGTAGCCCTTTGAATTCCGATAGTCTTCGTTGTCAGCATCGGTTGCCGCTGGTCCCTTGCTCAAGTAGGCTCCAGAGCCGTCTTTAGTGCCTGGGGCAGTCTTCATTGCAACTTCGGCCTTGCCATCGGAATCGTAATCGCCCACAAGAATTTGTGTGTAATGGGCGCCTGCACGAATATTTACGCCAAGGTCAATGCGCCACAGCATGGTGCCATTCAACTTGTAGGCATCTACAATCGTATTTCCTGTGTAGCCACTTAAGGAGTTGTCTTTGGAATTCGTAGGATCCCATTTGAGAACCAACTCGTATTGTCCATCACCATCCAAGTCGCCCACAGCAATATCGTTGGGAACGTAGGTATAGCTTCCACTTGCTGTTGTTCCGCCAGGAGGCTGGTTCAAATTAATGGTTAATCCTTGCGTAGGCCAAACGGTTGAAGAGCCTCCAGCAGCTTGTTCAACACCACCGATTACTGGCTTCACAACATAAGTCGAGGTGAGTATTCCAGAAGCATCGGTAAGATTACTCGCGCCAGTAATGACCGCAGAATTGACTTTGACGCCATCGCGGTAAATGTTGAAGCCGGTACTTGCGACATCGGTCCCCAGCACTCGCCAGCTCAAGAAAACGCCACCCGTGGTTTTCACTGCGACCAAGCCTCGATCTAGGTTTTCCATGGATCGCAGAGCCCAACTTGGACTAGTCAGAATGCTTAACAGGCAAATAGTGAATAGGCTAAAAATGTTTTTCACGAAGACCTCTTCCAACACGTTGATTCATCTACTTGAAGATAAAGTGTTTTTATTGGCGGCCTTGAAAATGAAAAACTATCCGTTGTCTATGGACAACAGTAGATGTCTATTCGCTGTCATCTACTCCAAAGCGAGTTCCCTGAATGAAGCCAACATCGTAAATGTTTGCATCCTTGTTTTTAACAGAGTCAGGAAGTCGTGGTATAGAGTAAGGATTAACGCCAAATTTTTGCCGATATCCGGCGATAAATCCCTTCTGCCACTTTACTTCATCTGCTGTCATATAAACTCACTTAGTCTGCAATCATTTTTCTTTTCGTGTTTGCATTGGAAGTCATTGTATTCGCAATGTAGAACGTTTTCTGGTGTTCATAGAAAAGATCCTAGCCCGCTATTCGTGGGTTTCAGTATATTTACGGCCTTGCATTGATCATATGATTCTAGCTGAGGTTCACTTGCTGCTACTTGTTGCCGAAAAGCCCTCTGTGGCTACCCAGCATTATCGCCCTATGCTTGAGCGTTGTGAGGGAGAATCGTTCGTGCAACACGAAGGATATTTGCAAGGCAAGAATTTTTGCATCACTTGGTGTGTGGGTCATTTGGTAACACTTGCACCCTTCGATAAATATCCAGGATTTGAAGGGACTTGGAAGCTAGACAATTTACCCATGCTCCCTGCACAGTTTATGCTGCAGCCAATTGAGCGTACAGCTAAGCAATTGCACATTGTGCAAGGACTCATGGTTCAAGCCGACACCCTAGTAAATGGAGCCGATGCAGGCCGCGAAGGCAATCTCATTTTCGATTTAATTCTGGATTATTCCCCTGCACTTAAAAAGAAAATAATTAAACGCTTGTGGGTGAATTCTTATGTAGCCAAAGAGCTTGATGTCGCTTGGAAAAAATTAGAGAGCGCTGAGCAACGCATGAATCTCTCTTACGCAGCTCGGCTACGTCAACGCGCAGATTGGATGGTGGGGCTCAATGCTACTCGTGCTTACACCTTGACTGCAGGGCAGGGAAAATTAATTTCCGTTGGTCGCGTGCAAACTCCGACCTTGAACCTTATTGTGCAACGCGACAATCAGGTAGAAAACTTTAAAGAGCATTTCTTTTACGGTGCGGTTGGAACCTGGAAAGGCCTTGCGGCACAATGGATCCGCGAAGATAAAATCGCTTTTTTTGATGAAGATAAAATTCCCAAGCAAGTGGTGGAAAAATGCACAGACCAACTTGCGGCCTTAAAAGAAATCGACATCAAAAAAAAGAGTCAGTTTCCACCGAAACCATTTGACCTCACCGAGCTGCAAAAGGAAGGCAATAAGCGTTTTAAAATCAACGTGCAACAGGTGCTCGATATTGCCCAAGTGTTGTATGAAAAGAAGGTACTAACCTACCCGCGTACCGATTCGCAATATTTACCAGAATCGATGCAACACGAGAGTTATCAATTAGCTTTATCGCTCGCATCCAAAAAGCAGAAAGAGCAAATGCGCCCAGCAAGTGCATCTTTTGTGTTCATTAATGGGAGTAAGGTTACCGACCATTACGCGATTATTCCGACAGGTGAAAAGCCGCAAGGATTGTCCGAGCAAGAACAGCAAATCTATGACTTGGTGGTGGAACGTTTTATTGTTGCATGGCTTGAGCCTTATGTGTGGAGTGAATTTCAAGCAACCATTATTTGCGAGCAAGAAGAGTTTCGTTTAAAGCTGAAGAAGCCCGAACAAGAAGGCTTTAAGGCCATTGTGAAAGATGAGCCCAAGAGTAAAAAAGCAAGCGCTGAAAATAACGACGATGAAATCACCAACGTGGTGAATGAATTTCCGAATTGGGCAAACAACGAAGGCGAAGTTTTTAAGCCTATTGAATTGTACAAGAAGAAAAAAAGCAAACCGAAATACTACACTGAAGCCACGTTGCTTACCGCCATGAAAACCGCGGGCAAGCAGATCGATGACGAAGAGCTTGCGGAAGCCATGAAAGACCGTGGCCTAGGCACGCCAGCAACGCAAGCAGGAATTATTGAAACGCTCAAGAAGCGAGAATTCATTATTGCAGAAAAGAGCAATATTATTTCGACCAAACGTGCACGCGAAATTATTGCCTTAATGGATGAAAAAGTAAAGTCGCCAGAAATGACTGGCGATTGGGAACACAAGCTCGCGCTGGTAGAAAAGGGAGAGCTCGCGCCCGCGGCTTTTCGAGACGCAATTGTGGATTACGTGCAGCAATTATTCGAATCGTTGCGGAAGAATTACGGAAATCAATTCGCACGTGAAAAAATCACGGAACATTTGCCCTGCCCTAAGTGCGGGCAAGATTTAAAAATGCCACCTTGGGGTTACACCTGCGAAAATATTACCTGCGATTTTCGCATTGGACATACAGTGGCACACAGATCTTTAAGCCACGAAGAAATGAAAGAATTATTGATTCAGAAAAAGACTCCTACCCTACAAGGCTTTGTTTCTAAGACGGCTAGCACATTTTCTGCTGCTTTAATCTTAGATGAAAAATTTGAAGTCAAATTTGATTTTGATGATAGCAGTTCTCCGAAACAACCTTTTGCTGGGAAATGCCCTCTGTGTAAGGCCGGGCTTGTGGATTCAAGGAATCGAATTATCTGCGAAAAAGAATGTGGCTTTATTTTATTCAAATCCATGGCAGGCAAGATCTTAAGCGAAGACGATTTGCACGCATTGATTGAAACAGGGAAAACCCAGTTGCTAGAAGGGTTCACGAGCAAAAAGGGAAGCGCTTTTGCGGCCTTTGTTTGTTTAGATGAAAGCGGGAAATCCACATTTGAATTTGTGAGCGATGGAACCTTTCATGGCGAAGATTCTAAGTTCGATTGCCCACTTTGCAAAACGCAGTTGAAAGAAAATAAGAACGCGATCTTCTGTTCTAAAGAACCTTGCACATTCACTTTATTTAGACAAGTGGCTGGGAAAAAATTGAAAGTGGAAGACATTAAGTTATTGTTTTCCACCGGCAAAACGGAATTAATCCAAGGATTCAAATCTAAGAAAGGACAACTCTTCGATGCCGTTCTTAAGCTCGATGCAAACGGTCATGTAGCCTTTGATTTTCCAGAAAGAAAAGCATTTATTTCTAGTGACGACACAATCCCGCAAGTTTATTATGGAATTACACTCTCTGATCACGTTCGCCAACAACTGCAAACTCAAAAGCATTCTGATGTAATCGAGGGTTTTGTGAAAAGCGACAAAATCTTTAAAGCAGCGCTAGAAATTCGAGCCGATGGGAAATTGGGATTTGACTTGGCAACCGTGGTGTTGCTGTAACTATCTAACCAATAACTTGTTGCAACAAACCCACTACAAATTCACGGGCATCGAAATCAGGAGCATCGCCAAAATCATAACTGCGTCGAACCCATTGACCTTGTGCGGTCAAGACTCCACCCCATGCAATTTGCTCGTGCTTGTATGGGCAAAGTTGCACTAGGCGAACATGGCGGATGTATTCGCGAGTAAAAATCACCACGCCTTCGTGCGTAACCACATAAGTCACCCCAGGGCTTCCACCAACAGATGCGGGCACCTCATAGAGAGAATAAGCGACATGGTGTGTCAATAAAAGGAACCCCTACCGTTAGAAGCGCATCATGGGCAACGGAGAAAGAGGATGCTTCTTAAAACGAGTCCAAGTTAGACGCATAAGACAGCGATGAAACCCTGCATTTACAAGGCTTGCACGCACTTCACTTACCTTATTTCTAGAAATTCCAAAGCGACGAATTCCAAAGGAAACATCGATCCAGTCAGCCTTGCGGAAAACTTCCGAACGCTTTTTATGATGCGAAGCGTTATTGTGAATTTTATGATGATCGCGAATCATTTCCACCACATCGGGAATCCAGCTTGCGCGGCCTTGCTGCTGTAAATGTCGCACCGCAAGAGATACCGAAGGCTCAATGTAATCAAAGGTCTTATCAACCCAAATACCCAAGTCATGGAACGCCGTCGCGATCGCAAAGCATTCTAAATCATCGCTCGTGGCATCTTTGGACAGTTGTGTGCAAAAGCTAAACACGCGCTGGCAATGATTGCGTAAGCCCAAAAAATCAGCACCAATTTGAGGACGGTAGGTGTCAAGAATTTCGTCGATTAAAGCACGGTAAATCATAAAGTCCATAGAGCCTCCGCATTAGGAACAACAAAGGCAAACCGATCTGCAAGTTCCGTAAGGGCAACCTCGTGAATCACTTGTGCGCTATGCACGTATCCGCACGAACTCACTAAGTCTCTCGTGGCGCAAGCATCGCCCACAATCGTCGAAAACAATCCATAATCTAAGGCTGCACGCGCCGTTGTACTCACGCACATATGCGTCATGAATCCCAGCAGAATCAAGTGTGTACGGCCGGTTGCGCGGATCATTTCAAGTAAGTTCGTTCCCGCAAAAGAATTCGGCAGTGTCTTTTCAACGATCGGTTCGTTTATATGTAAAGAAAACTCTGTAACCAAATTAAAGTAAGGCGAACCATAGGCGAAGGTTCTGCCTTGGGGTGCACCTTTATGCACAACATGAATGATTGGAATATTTTCTGCGCGAGCCAGATCTAATACCTTCACCCCTTCTGCGATTGCAGCTGCAATACCAGGTAGGGCAAGGGTTCCCGAGCGATACTCTTCTTGCGCATCGATGGAGACCACCACCCAGCTAGACTTCGGAAACTCCTCGCGGCGTTTACCCATTAGGCTTAGCAGAGTGAATGGCTCACTAGGCATTACTTTGCCACGAGAGGAAGAGCCCAGACCATTCCTGGGCGGAAGTAGCGACCCGCGGTATATTTGAGTCCCGTGTGGTGAATCAATTCAAACAATGCAGGTGCAGAAGCCTTGGCACTCTTGACTTGCGCGCCAAACTTCTTGGTAAAATCAGCGAGCTTGCGTGGAACTGTTGGAGCCACCCGACCATCTTCAGTGAGCACTTTGCCCTTAATAAGAGCAGAGATCAAAGCCTTCGCTTGCGCTTCCTTAATTCCAAGTTTTGCAACCAGCAAAGGAACCTTTACACGCACAGTTGCGTTAAAGCCTTCGGGTGCGCTAAAAGGAATGCGTGCTTCAATGCAAAGGTTGCGGTACATGGATTCTTCCAAGTCTTGCGCTTCCTTAGAAAGCCCGTGGAACAACATGGCCATAGCAATACTGTGCTGCACGCCAATCCATACATCGTGCGCTTGGAAATTCCATTCATCGAGAGGGCTGCCATCGGGGTGCACAAGGTTTGCTGCACCTACACGTGGGCTGTTGTCTTTGTAGTTCAATCGATACACTGTGAGCAATGCCTTGCGTGCTTTGGCTGGTTCGCTAATTGGCTCTAGGCCAAGCAGGCGTAGCCATGAATCCGCAAGCAACTGGTCTGCAAACACATCGTCGCTCTCTAGGCCAACATGCTTTTGGAAGCTCGGTGCAAGACAATCCTTGGCAAGCATTAGAATCATGTTCTTCTTGAGTGTGCGCAGATTCTTCTTGGAATTACTTACCACCGACACCAATGGGATTCCCGAAGGTGAAGCGAGCAGGGAGCCTGGAATTGGCTGATCGTTCCACAAGAATTCATTGATCAACTTTAATGAGGTAACCGCATCAGATCCTTGTGGAATAAGGTCTGGCAAGCGTTGAGAAAGTTCTGGTACTTTAGATGCAATCAAATCTTGCACTTGCATTGGGGTTGCAAAGAAGTGGTAATAGCCACGAGCGTTATCCCACAAAGCAGCTTCGAGTTCTGGTGCCGCGACTTTGGCGGCAGCGTTCCATGTTGTCGCTTTCTTGGTGTCACCGAGTTCCTGCGAAATTGCCGCAGCAGCGCGCAAGCCAGCAATCCAAAGAGTTCCGCAGTATGCAGACACACCGTGTGAGCTTAGGTTATCGAAGGTGTCATCGGTGCCATGGGTAAGTGGAAAATGCTGACCCGCTTCCACCATCTTCTCAAGATATTCTATGGAAGCATACACAGCTTCGCGGCAATCGGTCAGCACCGAGCGGTCACCAGTAATCTTGAAGTGGCGATACACCATCAACACAAACTTAGGCGCAAGGTCTTTCCATTCTTTCACGTTATGCCAATCGTAAGCATCGGGACGTGCATCGAATGGGCTTCCCAAATCATGAATCACCGCACCGCGCACACCACGTTGGCCTTCAAGTTTTGGATCGGGCAAATCAGCCCAAGGATGGTTCACATACTCATGGTGCCTACGTACGCTTGAGTTGGTGGCAAGTACAGCTTCGGCAAAGCGACGCATCACAGCACCATCAAGACGCGGCAACAAGGCGAGCAATCCAAAGGATCCGTAGAAGTAAACATCGAGGGAGTTAAAGAATGGATAGTCCGCACATTCGCGCACTAAGAAGCGATCAGCCTCATCCCAAATGGTTGCTTCAGCAAGGAAGCTCAAGGTGTTGTAAGCCATGGTGCGGTAACGCGCTTCAGCAGGGCCACCCTTAGGGAACAGTTTCTTGAGCGATCCTTTGGGCAACATCTTTGCGTAATCACCATCAATGCGGGCACGTAACTCGGTCTCTTTCGAGAGCGCGTAATGCAGAATTTCTTGAGCACGGCGAGCTTCTTGTGGAAAAAAAGCCACATACTTTTTGCTCGATAAAATTCCCGGCAACGAAATCTCAGCAAAGTCTAAGCAAAGGCCAAAAGTGATTTCCACCGTTGCGCCCGCAGCCACGACAGCAGTAGCGCAGAGAGCTGTACACAATACTTCGCGTCCGCTGTAAACATTCTTCACAAACGAATCATTCACACGACCAGAAATCAAAGCACCTTCGACAACGGTTGCTTCTTGCGTGGTGTAATAGCGAGGCTTCACACTTACGGTCACGCCATCTTTGGTATTCCATGCAACAGCAGCGGCAATGGTTCCCTTTAAGTCGCCACTCGCTTCCGCTTGCCCTAACAAGACTCCACGGGCTTTGCGATCTTGACTAAGCTCTAAATCAAACGCTTCTGCAGTTGGATTTTTTGCCAATGGTTGCAGCACAAAACTTGCATCTTGCACACCAGGGCGATCCTTCAGCAAACCAGATCCTACAAGGTTTGCGAGGCTTTGCACCAGGGTGATTTCGAGGGGAGCTTTGGTTGGATTGTGGAGTTCAAATGTCGTGTATCCGATCGGCAACGAACTTAACCGTTCTTCGTTAGGAAGCACGGAAGACCACTGGTAGCGGCGAATGCGTGCCTTGCCCGCTTTATTGTATTCGGTGAGTGCCACAGGATAAAGAGCCGTGTAGAGCATTTGCGAACTTGCAAACGCAGGCTGACCAGCGATGGTTTTGTCGAACCAGTCTGCTGTCAGTGAACCTTGTGCAGAAGCCTCTAAGCCCAGCACGCCATCGAAATAATCCAAGAGCCATAAGCGATTGAATACGATGGAATCCGTTTGATTTTCATCGATGAGATCTTGCGTGCGATCGCTCCATTCCACACCCCAACGTTGCAGTAATTCGCGATTGGTCTCAAACAAATTGGGATCGGTAGAAGCTTGTGCAATGCGCTTTAATACGCCCGCAGAGTCCTTAACGCCTGCAAAGAGAGGCTTTCCCGCTGCATCGATGAGTGGGTAAAACTGATTGCGACGTTCAAACGCGCCGAAGTCCGAAATGCGCAATTTGCTTTTTTCGGAAAGCTGACTTTCGCGATAAAAGAAGTTCGCGAGTTGAATCGAATCTTGCTTTGCGCCTTGTACCTGAACGCCTGGCACAAAGTGTACCACTGGCGTTGTGCCTGCAGGAGTCACCGTAATCGCAGAGCCAATACCGCCAAATGCAATGCCCGTTGTTGCTGGCGTACAAGCAAGTGGCGTGTACCAAGGCTGAATGAACTCGGCAGCGAGACCTGGTGTCATGAGTTCTTGGACGGTGCCTTTCAGTGTGCTGCGATCAAGATGAGATTTAAGCATGGTCTTTTCCACGAGTCTTTATAGTGATTGGACAGAATATTGATTGCCTAAATATACCTAGAATTGTAATGATATCTTCTATGGATAAGCTATCTGAAGATTCGAAGAAAAAATCCTTGTCAGACCGTTTGATTGCGAAATATGTAGCTCTTGCAAATAAGCGCTCTATTCCTCTCCTTTTGATTGGTCTTGTTTTCTCAAGTGTCATGCTGTGGTATTCTCTGCAGTTGCATATACAAACGGATTTGCGCGTGCTGTTGCCCAGCGGAACCGCTTCGGTACAAGCGCTGGAGCAGTCCGAGCGGCGTATGGGGTCAACCGATTTTTTCACGATCGCTTGCGAAGATTCTTCTTTGGAACGTGTTGCCCGTTTTCAACGTTCTGCCGCAGAGTCCATACAGCGTTGGCATGAAGCTTCCTATGTGCAGTATGACCAGAATCCTGCATTCTTTGAAAACCATGCGCTCCTCTATTTTCCTAAAGAGCAATTGCGAGACCTGCAAAGTCGTTTGCAGAACATGGTGGAACAAGGCACCTCGAAGGCAAATCCTCTGTTTGTGGATCTTGGACTCGGCAGTACAAACTCTGGGTCTGCGGACTTAGAGGGCTGGCCCAATGAGCAGGCCTTATACCAGCAGGGGCTTCCTCGCGATGTTGTTTCATCATTGCTTCGCAAAATCAATACAGGCAAGGGCGTAGCCGCCACTGTGGGAACAGATCCCGCCTTGCCGGATTCCCTTGCGTCTCGTTTACTTGGTTGGAACGCCGAAAAGGGAACTTGGGTTGCCGTGGTCATGGCCCGCCTAAGCCAGCCATCGACCGAGGCTGCTTTTGCCGCTTCGATGAAGGCTCGTGGCGATTCATTGATTCATGACATCAATAATCAGTTTGAAAAGCCTTTGTTTGCCAAGGTGGTCGGGGCTTATCGGGACCCCGCTTCAGAGATTGACCAGGTCAATGCAGATGTTTGGCTTTCAGGAATCATATCCATACTTGCCATCATGGCTTTGCTTGCTTTCTATATGCACCGGCCCGCGAATGTGGCGGTCGTTTTTGTCCCCTTGCTTGTGGCGATGACTTGGATGATGGGAGCCACGGACTTGCTGTTTGGTCGCCTAACGGTATTGTCTTCGTTTGTAGTTGCGCTTCTTTCTGGACTTGGTATCGAGTACAATATTCACTTATACTCCCGTTGGATCGAGGAGCGCAGGCACGGCTTGGATTCTGAGGCTGCGATGTTTGTCTCGCTTTCCCGCACGGGCCGTTCATTGGTCTCGGCAATGGTTGCATCCATTGTCTGTATGTTGGCGTTACAGGTTGGTCATTTCCAGGGCTTCAAGGAATTTGGTGTCATTATCTCCATTGGCTTGTTGAGCGCCTTCCTTGCTGCTGTTCTTTTGTTGCCACCGTTATTGTTTGCCACGTTGCAATTTGCGGACTGGGTACGAGTAAAATTTGGAAACCGTTTTGATTGGTTCTTGCCTGCAAGCGATGTGGCTGTAGGTGCAACACTTGTTCCTCTTTGGAAATTTTCTCCGCGGTTCTTGCGCATCTGTTTTGGCCTCGCGGTCGTTTTTAGCGTGTTTCTTGCCTTTGCTCCACGCGTTGATTTTGAAAATGATTTCCGCAATTTGCGCGGTAAAAGTACAGGCTCAGGGATTCGCTACGGCAAGGCCATGAGCAAGGGGCAAGATGCGCGACCCTCGATTATTCTTGGTCAAAGCGAAGAGCAAATGCGCGAGATCCACGCTCAGTTGGGAAAGCGTTTGCAGGTGCCTGCCGATTCCATGATGACTAGTTTTGTCACAATAGCGAGCTTCGTGCCAAGCCCAACCGATCAGCAGGAACGTTTGCAGATCCTGCATGAAATCAGGGATTACCTCGATAAACCCGCATTGCAGAAAGCAGACAGTACCACGCGGGCAAAGATCAAATTGTTGCGTCATTATTTGGAACCAGATCCGTTCTCTTTTGCAGATCTACCAGATTATGCGCAACGGTTCCTCACAGAAGCCGATGGTTCGCATGGAAAGTTCGGATTGGTCTATTCTGATTTCCGAGAAAGCGATGCCTTGGAAGGCCAGTTGTTCCAAGAACGGTTTCAATCCTTCCATACAAGCCAAGGCGATGCTGCTGTTGCGAGCTCTGGCTTCATCTATGCCGATGTGGTTCGCATGGTGAAAGCCGACGCAAAGAAGCTTGCAGGGTTTGTATTCCTTTTCTTGGCGATTGTGGTTTTCCTCGATACGCGTTCATGGCGTGGCGTTGTTGTGAATATGGGCTATGTGGGGCTGATCTCTCTTTGGTCGTGGTGGATCATGGGTTACTTTGGTTGGCGGCTTGGGATGTTCAATATCGTGGTCATTCCCGCGCTCTTGTCCAACACTGTCGATGCCACCATTCACCTTTATCACCGTCGTATGGAAATGGGAGCGGGCAAGCTTGGTGAAATCTACCACACTGCGGGCTCCTCGGTGCTCGCGGGAACATTGACAAATGCTTTTGGATTCTCTGCACTGTGTTTCGTAAGTCACGCAGGTCTACGCACCATTGGCTTGTTGGCTACGCTTGGTTATGTGACTGGCATTGTGATCATGTTCTTGGTCATGCCGTTTCTCTTGGAAACGTTGTGCCCCAAGGCTCCGCAGGGAGATCATGCCGATTCTTAGGATGGCTGCACAAGTCCGTGCTTCAAAGCAAAGAATAAAAGTTCGGGGCCATGCTTGCAGTGGGTCTTATCCATAATACGCTGCTTGTATGTCTTTACTGTGCTGTATTGGATTCCTCGTTTACCAGCAATTTCATGCAAGGTAAGGCCGTTGGCAATATCTTCAAGGACCTCGCGTTCGCGCTCAGACAAGCTTTCAAAAGGAGTGAGCTTTTTTTGCGTCTTGTTACTTGGCACAGGAATTTCAGCGATTACACGTTGAACCGTGATCACCAATTCTTCGGGAGCACAGCCCTTATTCAAATAAGCTTTCGCCCCTAAATCGAGACAACGTCTAGCATAGACGGCTTCTTCAAAAATAGAAAGCATCACAAAATTTATGGAACTATGATAGCGTGTGAGCAGATCGAGTCCTGTTTCTTTTCCTAATGAAATGTCGCACAGAACCATATCGACTTCGTGTTCGTTGAGAGCTTCTTCGGCCTCGCTCAAGCTGCCCGCTTCCAAGAATTCATAACGGGGAAACGCCTTTTTTAGCAGGGTCAAAATTCCGGCCCGAATCACCACATGATCGTCGACAAATAGGATCTTTTGCATCACTTCTCTAACATAACTAATCCCAGGCTTAGCAAGGAAAAGAGAGCGTTAAAATAGGTTCATTGGCATGGTGCGAATGAGCATGAATTTCAAGGGTTCCTTCGAGCAGGCGCATTCGAGCGCGAATGCTTGTAAAGCCAAGGCCTTCTACCAAATTTTCGGGCAAAGGTCTACCATCATTTTCGACAGAAATAACATGCATACCACCGCGAACAACACCTTCAATATTGATCATTGTCGCTTTGCCATGACGAAGTGCATTGCTTGTAATTTCTTGAAAAATGCGTAACAAGTGCAGAGCGTATTCGCCCTCGATCGCGAGAGTCTTTGCATCAAGTGATACTGTGATTTGGCAAATGCCTTTCGCTTCAAGGTCGCGCGAGTATGTTTCAAGAGCATCGCCTAGGCGAGAGTTGATCAAATGCGCAGGATGTAAACCATGTGCCATGTGTCGTAAATCTTTGAGAATTTCACGCACTTGGGTACCTAGCTCGGGCACGTTAGCGTTGTAAAGCTGGTATTGTAAGGCCACCAAGCGCTGCCCAACATCATCGTGAAGTTCACGCGCAAGTCGCTCGCGGTCACGGTCAGCCGTTTGCACGACAGTAGTTGAAAACCTGTGCTCAAGTGCGGTAGATTCTTGGATCTTGCGATACAACCGATAAGTTAGCATGCCCGAAAGCATGACAAACATTGTCACCGATGCGGATTCCAAGAGATGTACGCGAGTAATCAAAGACATATGGATCAAGCCAAGATCGTGGGCAAAACCAAGGACAATAGAAGCAATTGGCGCAATGATTCCTGTAAGAAGAATTGCGGAATGATTACGCTTGGGATTACGCACCAGCGAAATCGTGATTCCAAGTGTCATGAATAGGCAAATGATAGAAAGGACATCTAGAAACCCGCCCTCACGTATATGTTGAAAAATATCAGCAAGCGTAGAGATTAGAGATAAAGGCAGGAGTAGCGCAAAGCCCAGTAATATTGATGCTAGGACGCATGCGACACGATTCCAACGCGGCAAAAAGCGCTCCGTATCTTGCAACTTTAGAACCCAAAATGTGAGCATAGCAGACGAGACTAGCGCAGCCTGCTGTTGTATAAATGAATTGATTTGCGGAAGTCTCGGGAAAAGCAAAGGGAACGCATGTCCACTTGTGATTCCAAGATATATTGTTGTTGAAATCACTACGCAAGCATAGAGCGCTCCGCTAATATCCGAGCCCAGTACAATCGCAAGAACGATCGCTGTTAGAATGTTGAAAAAAAGAAGCCCGAGCAAAGCGCCATCGGTAAAACTCCGCGATTCAAGCAAGGGCAGGTATTCCGCTGCAGGGGAAAATGAAAAGGGGACACGCCGCTGCCCCGTGGTATCAACGACTTCAAGTTCAAGAATGTGTGACCCTGGCGCAAGCGGAATCACCCAGGTTGGCAAGTGTGTTTTCACGATACGAGTGCTTATGGGCAAAGAGGAACCCTGAGGTGCTAATGCTTTGCCGTCTATCCAAGGCTCAACCCAATCCAGAGTTGGGTATTGAATTTGTAGCACATAGTCAGAAGCTGATGGCACAATAAAATTTGATTGCAACCAAAGTACACAACGACGGTTCTTCGTAAAAACAAGTTCACGCTCTTCGTTGTCCAAAGATTGATAGTTGGTTGGGGGGGCTTTTTTTACTTCTGTTGAAAATGCGGAACAATCGTAAGCCACTTTATCTGGAATACGTTCTTCACCGAAAGCTATGCCCACAGCCGAGGGCGTGATTAGCATCACATTCGCGAGCAAATGGGCAAAGAATCTATGCATTTGTAGTCTTTTGGGCGACAGACACTTCCTGTGATTCACTTAAATTAAGAATAATGGAACGTGTTCGTGTTTCAAAAAACTTGGCGGCCTAGGCCGTTCAAGGGGAGCGACCAGACTACGGAGGCCTTTTAAGGCAGTCTGGCATATGAGTGGGGTTTAAGGGTTCATGCTACAGCATGGACCCTTTCCTTTTTTTACTCACTTCTTTTTGTAAATTTGGCCATTCCACTTTTTCCGAGAGTAATTATGGCAAGCTTCAAGATTGGACTCACATTCGATGATGTGTTGCTCGTGCCGGGCCCATCCCATGTTTTGCCTTCTCAGACAAGCGTCAAAACAAAGCTTAGCGAGCACATTACACTGAACGTCCCCATCCTTTCCGCAGCGATGGATACGGTAACCACCTCACCCCTTGCGATCTCCCTTGCATTGCAAGGCGGCATTGGGGTGATTCATAAGAATCTAACGGTTGCACAACAAGCCGAAGAAGTTCGCGCAGTCAAGCGTTGGGAATCGGGCATTGTCGCAAACCCAATCACACTCGAGGCTGATCAGCCCATTTGCGATGCTTTTGCCATTATGTCACAGAAGCGGGTAAGCGGATTCCCTGTTCTTTCAAAGGGAAAAGTCGTTGGCATTCTTACCAATCGCGATTTGCGTACTATTTCACCTAGCTCGAAACTTAATGTTTCGGATGTGATGACCAAAAATCCGATTACAGCACCTCCCAAAATCGCCTTGTCAAAAGCGAAAGAAATTTTGAACACAAATCGCATTGAGAAGTTGATTCTTGTCGATAGCGAAAAGCACCTTAAGGGCTTGGTAACGCTTACTGATATTCTGAAGCGCGAATCCAATCCAGACGCCTGCTTAGATCACAACGGTCAACTGTGCGTGGGTGCTGCGGTAAGCACTGGTGCAGATACCCTAGAACGAGCTAAAGCTTTGGTGGAAGCTGGTGTTGATATGCTGGTGGTGGATACCGCTCATGGTCACAGCATCGGTGTGATTAACATGGTGAAGACACTGCGCAAGTTGTATCCCAAAGTGACGATCGTAGGTGGCAACGTGGCAACTCCCGAAGGCGTACGCGACCTAGCCAAAGCCGGTGCTGATATTGTAAAGGTCGGCATTGGTCCAGGCTCAATTTGTACAACTCGTGTGGTAGCAGGCGTTGGCGTACCTCAGTTCACAGCGATCCTCGAATGCGCAGAAGAGGCACGCAAGCATGGTGTCACAATCATTGGTGATGGTGGAATTAAGTTCAGTGGTGACATTGCAAAGGCTCTAGCAGCTGGTGCAAATGCTGTCATGCTAGGTTCTATGTTCGCTGGCACCGAAGAGGCTCCTGGTGAAGTGATTCTTGCTGATGGTAGAACGTTTAAGAGCTACCGCGGCATGGGTTCTTTGGGCGCAATGAAAGAAGGCTCGAAGGATCGCTATTTCCAAAACGATGTTCGCGAAGATTCGAAGTTCGTTCCAGAAGGAATTGAAGGTCGCGTGCCTTACAAGGGTGCACTCAAAGATATTCTGTACCAGATGATCGGTGGTGTGCGTCAAGCGTTGGGCTACAGTGGCGCAGCCAATCTTGAAGAGCTTCGCCAAAAGGCCAAGTTTGTGCAGATTACCTCTGCTGGTTTACGCGAGAGCCACCCACATGATGTGACGATTACGAAAGAAGCACCCAACTATCGCGCTTCTGACTTCTAGTTTTAGCGTTTTCTGATTCTATTCGCTTCACGTTTCGGCGTGAAGTTTTTTTTTGTGCTTGGACAAAAAAAGAACCCCGCCACAGAGGCGAGGTTCAAGAAGAAAAAAGTTCTGCGTTACGGTACCCCGAACTTACCAGGAGGGGAGCAATGATTGAGTGTTTGGAGGATTTACCCTTCCGCAGAACTCTCAATTTTTTTTCGAAGACTCATTCAGGCTTTCGCTAATAAGGTTTTGACTTCAAGCTTTGCCTTAGTGTACCCTCGATTATGAGTACAATATATGTTTTGTGAAAAAACTTGTCCATATGATTCCTGCAAAAAAATGATCTTTGTTGGATCATTCTCGACGAAGAGGGAAATTCTCCCGTTCAATGGGTTCCTATATTTCCCAAAATGCCAAAGATTCAAGCTCTTACGGACAGTGTTATCAATCAAATCGCAGCAGGTGAGGTGATTGAAAGACCTGCGTCGGTAGTAAAAGAGCTCGTAGAAAACGCTCTTGATGCTGGCGCATCCGAAATCCGCATCACGATCGAGGGTGGCGGGAAAATGTTGATCCGCATTGTCGATAATGGCTGCGGCATGACTCGCGACGATTTAGAAATGTGTCCTCTCCGCCACACCACCTCAAAACTTCGCAGCGTTGACGATTTGATTCGCATTGGCACCAATGGGTTCCGTGGCGAAGCAGTGGCATCGATTGCTTCGATTTCCAAATTGAGAATAGAGACTCGTGTTGCGAATGAAGATGCGGGAAATGTCATTGAGCTTGAAGGCGGTACCATAAACAACCGTGAGACAATTGCACGCCCAATTGGAACGCAGTTTATTATTCAGGATTTGTTTTTTAATACTCCTGTACGCCGAACTTTTTTAGGAAGCGACGCCTTAGAGACTTCGAAAATTTCTGATGTGGTGACGCGAATTGCGCTAGCCCATCCCGACAAGCGCATCGAACTAAAACAAGGTGCCCGCGAGCTCTTTGTTGGGGCGGCAGGCTCTGCGCGAACTCGCTTAGCAGATGTTTTGGGTGTTGGTCTTGCAAAAGAAATGACCGAATTCGATTACACCGAGGCAGGGATTCGTGTGCATGGCTTTGCTGCGCCTCCTGATGAAACTCGTGGCCGCCGTAACCTGCAATATTTCTTTCTCGGCACCCGCCCCATTTATAACAACGTAATTGCCAAAGCTGTGCAACGTGCTTACGAGCCCTACGGAAAAGGGGGCTACCCTGTCATCGTTTTGTTTTTAGAAATGAATGGTGCTGAATTCGATGTAAATGTTCATCCTGCAAAACGCGAAGTGCGATTCTCTAACGAGAATGCTGTTTTCTTAGCTGTTCACCATGCTGTGCGTGAATCCCTTATGGGACCTTGCCCAGTGGTTTCTTTGGCAAATTTCGCAACACAATCCGAAGAGAAAGAATCTCAACCAGAATTCGTGACCACGGCCAAAACAGACTCCCATTATCGACTTTCGACATCATCAATTACATCTAACACTCCGACAGCAAAAGAAGCTCCAAAATTTGTCGCACTCGCACCTGTTGCACAAAATGTTTCTGCACCCGAGCCACCCAAGTGGGAAGCCAAGAACTCGTTTCGTAGTTCTGAGCCACAGGATTTATTTAGCCAACCAGAGTATGGAAAGGTTGTACAGCTTTCCCCCAAATTATTTCAACGGCCAATAGAAACAAAGCCAACCATTCCTGAATCTTCCACTCAAATTCGTTTCTTTCAATGGGCGCAAACTTACGTTGTATGCGAGGATTCTCAAGGGTTGCTGGTCATTGATCAAAACGCAGCTTCACAGCGCATTTTATATGAGCGTGCATTGAAAGCTTTGGATGTGGGCAAGACTGTTGAGGCACAAGAATTGTTATTTCCCGAGGTGATTGAGCTTACTCGTGCTGAAGGGATTCTTCTGCAAGAGCATTTGCAGGATCTCGATAAGTTGGGATTTCATATGGAACCGTTTGGTGGTGGCTCTTGGCAGATGCGCGGAATTCCTGTACACTTACCCGTGAGCCGTGCGGAACTTGCATTGAGGGACTTTCTGCGCAATTTAACAGATGCGAACCTAGGTGAAATGGGGCCTCGCGAGGTTTTGGCAAAAGCTTTTGCGTCGGGTTCTGCCTTGCAAGCGGGCATAACGTTAGGCAATGAAGAGATGGCAGCAATGCTAGATCAACTGGTGCTAACCTCAGATCCATTCGTGTCACCGTTGGGACGACCATGCCTCTTGCGCCTACCTCTCGATGAAATTCACCGACGGTTTAAACGCGCTGAGTAAATCGACGTTTTGCAATTTTGAAAAGCCGCTAAACGATTAGATTGTAAGTATGAAAACCATTATTCTTTCCTTGACTGTGGCTGTAGGTATTTTTGCGGCAAGCCCTGCGGCTCCTGCGAAAAAAGCAGACGCAGATTCCACCAAGCTATTGCGAATCGACGCACAGATTCCTGCAGCATGGGATGTCGATGAATGGTTCCGCGATGAGCTGGAAGCATCTCTTAGCGGCTTTCACAAATTCAAAGTTATTCCGCATGCGCAAATCGAACATTTTTTAGCCAAGGCGCAGATTGAGCCTGCACGCCGCGACAGCTCTGCAGAAGCCTTACTTGAATCCCATTTTGCAGCACCTTATCGGTTGACCTTTCACATTGAAGCGCCTACGCAAATTGCAGGGCGTCGTACGGTGATCTTTTTCATGGGCGAACGATCGCTAAAACTAGATGCCAGTGTGCGGCTGTATGCCACCGATGCCCACATTCCTGAGCTACGTGGAGATTTTAGCATCGACACTAGTATTGCAATGGGTTATTGCGGGCTTCTAGATTGCCAAGTGCAGCCGCTTGATGCGCAGCATCGTATACTTGTTGAGCGTGATTTATTTCGTCGCTTAGAGGCCAAGATAAAGGATCGTATTGAACAGCTCATGGTAATTCCTGCAGAACACAAAGTGCGCCAAGATTCTTTGCGCGTGGTTGCCACACGAGATTCAATCAAAGCTGTGCGCACAGCGGACTCGTTGAGGGCAAAGGCAAAAGCTGATTCACTGAAAGCGCCCAAGACGGACACAACGAAGGCTGCGAAGCCAGATTCAAGTAAAGTCGATACAACCAAAAAAACAGAGCCAACAAAATGATTTGAATCTGATTTGATTTTGTTACATTTGCCCTCGCTATGCGGCGGTAACTCAATGGTAGAGTTTCACCCTTCCAAGGTGACTGTTGCCAGTTCGACTCTGGTCCGCCGCTCTAGGACACAAGACGCCTACGGCATGTGCAAAGCCCTCTTCGGAAGCCCGAAGGGGGCTTCTTTTTTGCGAATTTCGCCGATTTTCGCCAAAATCAAGTCTCATTCAGGGGTAGTTTCGACCCGAAAGTCAAGGTGACTAAATACTTAGTCCAGACCTTGATGACTAAAGAAACAGGGTTAAGTTCGCCCAATTTGGGTGGTTTGGATGCGAATTTTACCCCCCGAGATTTAGACGGGGGCTCGCCTCTGGGAACAGGAGGGGAACATATTGAAGCGGCTTTGACCTTAGCCATCCTCCCGCCTGCTTAATATCTTTGCCCGCGACATCACACATCATCAATGGAGGATGACAAACATGAGTATAGGCTCCCAAACGTTCCTTGGAACAACATTTTTTTCTTTGTTAATTGGGGCTTCGGTCTCATTTGCAAGTGAAGGAGACTTTGACTCCACATTCAACACCAATGGCATAGTCCAAACCTCTGGCTTTAATGGATCATATGCGGCAACAGCCGTTCAAGCAGATGGCAAGATTTTGTACGCATCGAAAAACAACCAGAATCATCAAGTTCTACTTCGCTACAATAGTGATGGATCCTTCGATGCCTCATTTGGCTCCAGCGGGAAAGTCGAAACAAGCTCCCCTGATTCGTACAGTTTGCTGGATGTCGTCGCCATTGAAGTTCAACCGGATCAGAAGATCATTGTGATCGGTCATAAATTTGACGCAAATTACCACTATAATACCAGCATAATCCGTTACAAATCTGATGGTTCCATCGATTCGACCTTTGGTACCAATGGCTTTGTGGTGACGGCGGTCGGGGCTGGTGGAGACGTCCCATTTTCAGGGGCACTGCAGCCAGACGGAAAAATTCTTGTGGGTGAGTATTCCATCGAGTCATCAGATGTATACACATTCAACGTATTGCGCTACACATCCAATGGTGTTCTTGATACGAGTTTCAACCATGTGGGTTACACGAATACTGATCTCGGGAGCTCAAACCTTTATAACAATAATTCATCGGCTTTTTGTGGAATCACCGTGCAAAGTGATGGCAAAATTCTTTTTACTGGAAGCGCGGGTACAACCGGCGACAATCGAACTATGATTGTGATCCGGTACAAGACCGATGGTTCCTTGGACTCGACATTTAATGCCAAAGGCTACACGAACATAGCTTCGTACAATGATCAAGAAGGCGCTGGAGCTGGAGTGGCTCAACAGAGCGATGGAAAAATTGTGGTCGTGGGACAGTTTTTTGAGAATGGTTGGTATGCCTACTCAGGAGCTGTTCGACTGAATTCCGACGGTAGCCTTGACCCTACTTTTGGCAATGGTGGGTACACTCAGTTTGGTTCCGGGTATTGTGGAGCAGAAAAGGTAAAGATCACCCGAAATGGGAAAATCATTACAGGTGGGAGGTCTTACAACTACGCAGTCAGTGGCTATAATATCAGCACGGCTAGGCTGAATGCCGATGGCTCCCTAGATCAAAGCTTCGGCAATAGTGGTTATGTAGATGCAGGATTCATAGGTGGCGATCAGGCAAACGGATATGATCTTGCTCTTCAGGCTGACAATAAGATTATTGTAGCTACTAGCGACATGAATTTTGGAAAGTTCATTACCATCCGTTACAAGCAAAAGAATGTGCCCAATGTAACAGCATGGCCAACGGCATCCTCGTTGACCTATGGCGACCATCTTTCCACGTCAACACTGAGTTCTGGCGTGGCCGATGTTGCGGGCTCATTTGTATTTGCGGACACATCGCTTCCTGCCAAGGTTGGAGATTCCGTATATGCCGTGAATTTTATTCCAACAGACACTGCGAAAAACACCATCGTCTCTGGCTCCATCACCGTGGTCTGTGGCGTAAAAACGCTCACCATTTCTGGTGCAAGCGCTGCAAGCAAAAAGTATGACGGGACCTTGGAGGCGCTGATTTCCGGAGAAGCCCTAGTTGGAGCTTTAGATGGCGATCGGGTCAGCCTTGCGGATTCCAATTCTGGAAGCTTTGCACAAGCGACGTTGGGTAGTTCGATTCCTGTGACGACTACAGCGTCATTGGTAGGAGCGGACGCCTGGAAATACACCTTGCAGCAGTCCGTGCTTTCTGCCGACATTCAGAAAGCTACCGTTACGGTGACCCCTGATTCGTTGGCCAAGATCTATGGATCCAGCGACCCTACGCTCACTTATACAGCGACAGGTTTGATTGGTGCTGATGCCCTGAGCGGAGCCCTTGCAAGGGATGCTGGCGAGAACACTGGTAAGTATGCAATCCAGATTGGGACGCTTGCCGCGGATTCCAATTATTCCATAAAATTGACTGACAAGTTCTTTATCATCTCCAAGTATTCCACCAAAGTAACAGCATGGCCAACGGCATCCTCGTTGACCTATGGAGACCATCTTTCCACGTCAACATTGAGTTCTGGCGTGGCCGATGTTGCGGGCTCATTTGTATTTGCGGACACATCGCTTCCTGCCAAGGTTGGAGATTCCGTATATGCCGTGAATTTTATTCCAACAGATACCGCAAACAACACCATCGTTTCTGGCTCCATCACTGTGATCTGTGGCGTAAAAACGCTCACCATTTCTGGTGCAAGCGCGGCGAACAAAAAGTATGATGGAACCTTGGATGCGTTGATTTCCGGAGAAGCCCTAGTTGGAGCTTTAGATGGCGATCGGGTCAGCCTTGCGGATTCCAATTCTGGAAGCTTTGCACAAGCGACGTTGGGTAGTTCGATTCCTGTGACGACTACAGCGTCATTGGTAGGAGCGGACGCCTGGAAATACACCTTGCAGCAGTCCGTGCTTTCCGCTGATATTCAGAAAGCTACCGTTACGGTGACCCCTGATTCATTGGCCAAGAGCTATGGATCCAGCGACCCTACGCTCACTTATACAGCGACAGGTTTGATTGGTGCTGATGCCCTGAGCGGAGCCCTTGCAAGGGACGCGGGTGAGAACGTAGGTAAGTACGCAATCCAGATTGGAACACTTGCTGCGGATTCCAATTATTCCATTTCACTGATCGCAGATTTCCTTTCTATCCTCAAGGCCGCGCAAACTATTCATATTGTGATGGCTGATACCGTTAATATGAGCAACGGGATTAATGTCCAGGTCACTAGCTCTGCGACTTCGGGACTCACAGTTGTATTCACGTCATCAACGCCATCGGTTTGTACAGTAAGTGGAGACACTATTTCTTTGGTAAGCGCGGGAACATGCACCGTTACTGCATCGCAGGATGGAAACAGCAACTATGAAGCAGCACCGAGTATTTCAGCAAGCTTGTCCGTTGAACCCCCATCAGCTGTCTCTGTTACAAACAAGCTAAGAACGAATAGTTCTGTGAACTCAATGCAGGTGTTTTCCTTGCAAGGGCGCCTGCTTTGGTCCGGCATTGCTTCCGAACAGGGATTCAGTTTGCCTGAATCCCTGCCTGCAGGTCGCTACGTGGTGACCAATCGAACCAGTATTTCTTTTGTTATGGAAAAGCACTAAGAGTTTGTTCGTAAAAATTTGATTTGAATATTGAATTCCCATCGTTTAAACGATGGGAATTTTTTTGCTCTTTAGATTAACGTCATTAAGGCGCAGGCTGTCTTAGAAGTGTGCGATCATTATCTGGTGGTTAGGACGAACTTGCCGACCATGTTTCCACGATCCGAGACGATGCGTATGATATACATTCCATTACCCAGTTGCGAACCCACGTTCCAAGTGTGGTCGCCAGCACTCAGAGCCCCCATGGCAAGAATCTGCCTAACATGTCCGAATAAATCAAGCACAGTGACTCTCCCCTGCACAGATTCGTTTAGATGCAAAACGACCACGCCCCCATTCTGCATGAGCACGGAAGCATCGGAAAAACCTCCTTGAGCTAGCGCCTGCACGGTGGTTCCTGAGCTAGAACTAGAAGTTACAACGCTTGAAGACGAAACCACAGATGAACCGACAAAGTTGGCCACGAGGGCTTTGTTCTTATTCATTGTTATGCTCAATGGATTGGCTTTTGTATTTGTATCTCCACTCCAACCGGTGAAAACAAAACCATTATCTGGAATAGCTGTGACCGTGTGTTTTGCTCCCGAGATGAAAAGGCCTGATCCAGAACCCACCGTTCCTGAACCAACCACAGAAGTCGTCAGTGTATAAGTGGTCAAGGAAAGATTGGCGTTGTTGATCAGATTGGTGTTGGCGAACTTCACTTGGTAAGGCCACTGTTCATCATTGGTGTTGTCATCATCCCAGGCATGGTGCCAGTGCTCCTGGGGTGCGCCAGAAACCACAAGCCACAGTTTAGAACAGTTGGCGGGAACGGTAAAGCTAAGCGATCCTTCTGGGTTTGCGCCATTGAAATAGTTCAACGTTTCCATGCTGCTGTATACACGAGTTCCGTCTTTGAGGAGCGCCACAAAACCATAGCGCCAACCACCCTCAGCAATATTCAAGGAACGGAAGCCGCTAGTACCAGCCTTACCTTGGAAAATCACGCTGACGTTGGTCTGTGCGCTTGGGGCTGTCAGCTTGATGCTGTTGTATCCGTAGTTTTCAATCGCCACCAAGGAATCCACCAACCAGAAGTTGTCGGAAGTCTGCTTCATCGATACTTGCGCCCTGCTGTCGATATAGTTAGCACCATAGGATTTGATCGCCGGCAAATCCCACGTTGTAAGCCTAGACGCATGGTCATAGATTTCGTCGTTAAATTGGACTTGCGTGACTGCATTCAATCTCTTATAGGTGTCCACGGGATCTTCGGGAGTCACAGAGCTTCGCCACAACTTGCCCATGAAGTCTATTCCGTGCTTGAACGCCCAGTAGTCGGGCAAAAAATAATTGGCATACCTCTGGACTTCGTGAAGAATGTTCAGGTGCGTTCCAGTGATGTAGTTGGAAAAGTCGTAGTCGGTAAACTGTTGGTCTGGGTAGGTTTTCCAGGCTTCCCATTGCGCCACCTGTTCCCAGAAGCCATTGCCGCCACTCCCATTGGCGCCAAATCCCCAGCGGTATCCGCCACCTTTGACATCGACACCTGTCATATACTCGAAGCAATGCCCGATTTCATGGGCTACAACCCCACTGTAGTTCGCGGCGGCTGGGTTCACGTGTAACGTTCCCACCTGCTCGTCTTGCCCAGAGCCATATGCCGCCCAGGCTGTATCATGAAGAAGGAAAATCATCATTTTGTATTTGTCGGTGAGCGAAGAGCCTTTGATCACCATTTTCAAGGAATCCACATAGGTCGTATAGCTTTTTTCCGCCACCAACTTCAATGCCGCCATATCGACGTGGTAATCTCCTGTCGCAGTAGATGGATCACTTCCAAACCCAGCCTCCCAGAAGATGATCCAATTGTCGGTTTGTACACTGCGGCTATAACTCCACTGGCTGCTGGAATTACTCAGATCCATTCCAGTACTCGTGATGAACGAAGGAATGTAGATCGACTTCGCTGCGAAACAGGAAGAGACAACCCAAGCGATCCAGAATAGAATTTTCATAACATGCTCCTTATAGACAGTAAGGAAGATATAACTCCAATGAGATTCCACTCAAGTGAATGCGAATCAATTTGTGTGTAGGGCTAGTGTAAAGTCACCGAGAAAAGCACGCTCAATACAAATTCTCTACGCATAATATTCATCAGGAATGAGAACGATCGATGAGCCTGCTGTTCTGATCTCAGTATTTATATTTCGTGCACTATTTAGGAGGTTTCATGTCGCGCATTTTTTCACTGATTCTTCTTCCCTGCTTGCTGCTTGTGAGCCACGCATCCGCACTTAACCTGAAGGCAGCAGCCTCAAAAGTTGCGGATGAGCTTCCCAAGCCCACAATATCCCTTAAGAATGTGGATGTTACGTCCATCACTTTCGATGATATTCATTTTCTTTTCACCATCAGTATTAAGAATCCTTATCCCATCAGCCTGCATTTAGATAAAGTGAAGTGCGATTTTAATCTGGATAAAATCAAAGTTCTTTCTACGGAAACTGTGGGCGGACTCAAGGTTGCAGCCAATGCCTCTAGCGATTCTAAGCTCGACGTGGTGCTGACTTACAAGAGCATTATGGAGGCTGCCAAGGCTTATAGCGACAGCGATAGGGTGACTCTGCAACTAGCTGGTAGTATCGAGGTAATCATCCCAGATCACAACAAGGTAAAAGGAGCACCAGCTTCGATTTCCATACCGTTCACGATCACAAAGTCTATCCCCACAGTGAAGCCCGTGGTGACCATCAAAAATTTCAAAGTCGAAGTTCCAGATGAAAAAGCAATTGCAGATGCCATCGCAAAGTCTGCCACAAAAAATTTGAATCCAACCTCGGTCAAGAAGGCGTATCGGAGTCTTTTCTCTGGAAAGAAGGAAGCTGGAGCGCCAGCAGTCTTTGACCCGAAGGATTTGGATCTTGTTTTCAAGACTAGCTTCGACATTGAACTCAAGAACGAAACCAAGGCCAAACTCGCATTCAAATCTCTCAACTACATATTCTCTGTGAACGGTCAGAAAGTGCTGAATGGTGAAACCTCTGAGATCTCCGGACAGGATACCGCGAATACCACAATCATCCGAGTCAATAGCGATCTAAGTTCCAAGAATTTGGGCGAGGCGGTGGTCAAGGCGTTCCGATCGCGCAAAGCGGATTACACGCTCGATGGTGCAACATACATAGCCCTGCCTCCGGATATCAAACCAGAGCCTTTGAAACTCAATTTCTCTGTTTCTGGCAGCACAAATTTCTGAGTTAACCATTAGACTGAAATGGGAAAGGTGCATAAAGATTCGTGCACCTTTTTTGTTGTGCTAGGACAACGCGAGTATTTCGCCCGAACAAATTAATGGTGATGTTTAAATACATCTATCCGAGAAAAATCAGCGCCTCTAAATTTCATGACAGCAAGGCTGACGAAACCAAAAGCCATCACGAAAACGAGCGCAGTGCTCATCCATGGTGTGATGGTAAATTTGCCGAGATCAAAAGCAATGCCCAAGTGCACAAGCTCTGCAGTGCTGCTCGTAATCTTTTGTAACGCAATGCAGCGAAAAACAGATGTGGTGTGCGTCAATGGATTTAGCAATACAATGGGCATTAAAAAGCTGGGCATCATTAGCGTGGGAATGTAAGCTCCCGAAAGAAACGTGAGCGGAAACGACACGATGGTCACCAAGATCTGAAAACGGCTAGAGGTTCGCGTAACCGTTGCAAGAAATAATCCTATGGCGCTGAAGGTGAATCCAACGAGGAACATGAAGACCACCATGAGGATTGCATGAAGTGGTTCAGGACGAAATCCTAAGAAAAGTCCGAGGAACATAACCGTCAAGCCTTGCGCGACAGAGACTATGGCACTTGATAACACTTGTCCCATGGCGATTTGCCAGCGAGCAATAGGAGCCACCAAAATTTCTTTCATAAACCCACTCGAAATGTCTTCGAGAATGTGCATGGAGTTGCTAAACGCAGCTTGGAATACAGTCATGATAATCACACCTGAAATCAAGTAATCCATAGGCCGCGGAATATTTGCCATACTTGATTTGGTCGCAAATGAAAAAACGAACAAGAACAGTGCAGACATAAAAATGGTCATAAACAAACGCATCTTGTCGCGCGCAAGTTTAATCAGTTCGCGCATTAGAATTGCAATAATGGGGCGCATCATACGCGAATCTCCTTTCCCGTAATCGCAAGGAACACATCATTTAGAGTGCCTTTGAGAATTTCCAAATCTTGGATGCTGTCCTTAAATTCCGAGACGAGGGCAAGCACTTCAGAAACGCGGCGTGCCTTGAACGAAAAGCCCGCAGGGGTTTCTGTATATACAATTCCAGCTTGGCTTAGATGTTCGCGAACTGGGCCGAAATTATCTGTTCCCACATGGACAGTAGTTTGTGTGTAATCACGTTTTAAATTCGCGGGAGTATCGTGCGCCACAATTTTTCCGTGATCAATGATTGCGACTTGGCTGCAAATCTCGGCTTCTTCCATGTAGTGCGTGGTCAAAAAGATTGTGATCTCTTTGTCTTTTTGCAGGCGCTGAATATATTCCCACACGTTGGCGCGCGTTTGTGGATCAAGGCCTGTGGTGGGTTCATCCAAAAAAAGAACCTTCGGAAAATGCACGAGTCCACGGGCGATTTCTGCACGGCGCTTCATGCCGCCCGAAAGGCTGCCCACGGGGTGATTGCGTTGGGGCAAAAGGTCTACGAGCTCAAGTACAAATTGGATTCTCTCGCGCACTTCTTTTGGTGGCACAGCATAAAAATCGCAATGCAGTTTTAGATTTTCTTCTACGGTGAGCTTGTGATCGAGGGTTGATTCTTGAAAGACGATGCCGATATCTTTGCGCACAAGATCTTGCTCGCGTGAAACATCGTGCCCATGAATTAAAAGGTCTCCAAGGGTTTTCTCTTGGATGGTGCAGAGTGTGTTGATGGTGGTACTTTTGCCCGCACCATTGGGCCCAAGGAAAGCGAAGATGCTTCCGCGTTCTACGGAGAATGAAATATTGTCAACGGCGGTGAAGTCTCCAAAGCGCTTGGTAAAGCCGCGGACTTCGATTGCATATTCAGAAATCATAGTGGCCTCTGTGAATGAGTCACCAAGGTATGAATTATTCGGCCAACTTTCAGAGCCGTCATGGGAAATCATCGACCAGATCAGGCGAATTCTCGTTAGAAATTATTCGCTACCCTGAGCTTTTACCATTGATTCGAGCTCGGTACGAATTACGGTCTCTAAGGTTTTTGTCTCTTTGCATGATTTTACTGCGCTGTGAAATTTTGCCATAGATGCTTGCACACGCGAGTCTTGGTCGCGATAATAAATGGCAGCAAGCAAATGCGCTGATTGCTCTTTGTATTCACGACCATTCTTATTGTATAGGGCTACAAATTCGCATGGATATGAATTGAAAAACTCATCGATGGTTCCTTCTGCAGCCTCTTCGGACGTTTCTGAGGTTTGCACAATGATTGCCACGAAGGCTTGTGCGGCACACGTTCGCACTTCAGCTCGTTCGTCGTGAATTAAATCCATGCATTTGTATGTAATCGTATCGCCTTTGAGCACAATAGATGGCGCAACGAAATGAACGCAAGCCGGCAACATTCCCTCGACCTGTGTACAATCTGAATTAGACCATGCAGAGACAGCAAAGCCAAGAGAGAGTAAGGAAAGGAACCTCATAGTAAGTTGCTTGCCATTTCAGAAAGTTGGCTGCGTTCGCCTTTTTCGAGGTTCACGTGTGCATACAGTTTTTGTCCGCGCATTTTTTCAATCAAGTAAGCCATTCCGTTGGATTGTGTATCGAGGTAAGGATGATCAATTTGAAAAATATCGCCGGTAAATACAACCTTGGTGCCTTCGCCTGCGCGAGTGATAATCGTCTTGACCTCATGTGGCGTAAGGTTTTGCGCCTCATCGATAATGAAGTATACCTTTACAAGCGAACGTCCACGAATATAACTGAGCGGATTAATCTTTAGCTTTTCTTCGTCGATGAGTTCTTTGATCTTTTGGTATTGAGGATCGCTTTGAGGAAACTGATTTTGGATCACACCTAAATTATCGAAGAGCGGTTGCATGTAAGGATCGAGCTTGGCTTTAATGTCACCAGGCAAGTAGCCAATGTCTTTGTTGCTCAACGGAACAACAGGGCGTGCAATGTAGATCTGTCGATATTGCTTGCGACTTTCGAGTGCCGCAGCAAGTGCAAGTAGTGTTTTTCCTGTGCCCGCTTTTCCACAAATGGTCACCAGTGGAATTGTAGGATTAATAAGCGCATCCATAGCGAATGTCTGTTCTGCGTTGCGGGGCTTGATTCCGTAGGCAGGCAGCTTTTCTACGCGCTCCACTTTTTGCGTTTCACCGTTGAAGCGAGCAAGCACAGACTTTGAGGCATTGC